>Ga0078894_10000824_pt1 | contig 22227 bp, 22 predicted proteins | sample LauGreSu1BDMLBSD_2_FD_67506 | JGI IMG/M metagenome (GOLD analysis project Ga0078894, IMG submission 67506) | Freshwater lake microbial communities from Lake Michigan, USA - Su13.BD.MLB.SD (version 4) (version 4) | ecosystem: Environmental > Aquatic > Freshwater > Lake | place: Lake Michigan... | reverse complement strand
TGGAATGCAAGATTTTTTAATTTTTCTTCATTGTTTATTAAGAAAGTATATTGTCCAAACTGCATTCCGTTATGCTGTCCAAACTTATCAAACGTTAGTAGGCCCATGTTGAATATTTGTTTATCGCCTATAATAGTAGGAATCTGTGGATCATATTGCCCGTACCCAGAATATCCAAGCATTTTTCCGCCCTCGTCATTGAACCCCAACGATCTACTAAAGGCCTCGTACATTAATCCAAGGTCAAAGTCGTTTCTAATTTCTACAGTAGATGATCTTAGATGCCACCGTGGCCATTCTTCTTTAGATACTGCAACACTATTGTCCCAGATAATACCTGTATCTTCTGTAACTTTTGACGTTGTGTATAATCTCTTATAGATTGCATGAAACATATTAGGGTACTTTGCTACAAATGCAGTCCTTGTTTCGTGCGCCTGATACCCAGTAGTTAAATTAAAACTAGATCCTCGGCCGTCCCAAACAATAACTAATGCATCTTCAAAACCTGAATTATAAAATGCCTTAGCAGCATGACTTAGATGATGACTTTTATTTCTAGTAACTAATTTAAACCCTCTGTTAAATTTAAAACCCATTTTTGCAATTATATGAGTTATACTATGATATTCTGATCGTATATTATCATATCCTGTAATAATCAAAACATCTAACTTGGGGGATATTTTTTGAATTTCTTTTACACAATAAAACGGAAATCCTGTATCTTTTTTAATTCTTGATAGACGTTCTTCTTCGTTATAATAAACAAGTTCCCCGTCAACAAATAAGCACGCCGATGCGTTATGATCTTTTTGTATTCCTAATATGTTCATAGTTAACCCTTTTGTAAATGTGTTAGTAATTCTTGATGTGTTGGTACTGTTTGAATTACTTTGTTTATTAATTCTTTATACTCGCTTGGACTGGGCGTAATATTTTCGTAGTTAGTTATATTCATTGGTTTTTCAAATAGCTCTAACCCACTACACACTTCTAAATAACTATGTAGCGGAAATACTGCCGGTGTTAGTGCATCTTCAATATCGTATTTTTTTATTGAAGAGTTTTTAATTAATTCTAACTTAGATTTTAGTGCATCAGGTACTGGATTGTTTTCTTTAAAATTTTTCCAAAATTCACTGTCTGTTCTTTTAGTAAGATAATGAATATAAACAAAATAGGATTTTTCATCAACTTCATTACCTATTATCTTATTAAACAATTCTAGTCCTTTATCTGTAGGATTATCTATTTCATTAATAAACTGTTTGAATAATAATAACTGAGTTTGTGTTAACCACAACGAAGTTGACTCTAACGGTTCAATAAAATTAGCACTAAGGCCTACGGCCATACAATTTTTAACCCATACATTTTTGTGTCGACCAGCTTTAAAATCGATAACTTTTCTAACTTCAATTTCTTGACCTAAGTATTCTTCTACTTCTTCTTTAGCTTGATCTACTGAAATATAATCAGAGTCAAAAACATATCCCGCACCTAGTCTATGTTGTAACGGTATATTCCACATCCATCCGTATTTCATAGCTATTGACTTAGTATAGGGATGTATTTTAGGTTCTGATTCTAACCAGAAAGGAATAGCTTTTTTGGCAGGAAGGAACTTTTTATAAGATACCCATTCTTGTTTAAAAACTTTTCCAATAAGCAGTCTAGCAAATCCAGTACAGTCAAACACAAAATTACAGTCAACTTCTCGATTATTTTCTAAAACTATTGTTTTTATAAAACCGTTTTCATCTTGAATACAGTTTTTAAAATTACCTTCTACTACGTTAACTCCTCTTATCTTAGCATGATCTTCAAGTGCATCAGCGAACTGAGTAGCATCAAAATGTATAGCCCATGTAGTATTAGTTAAATCAACTTTTCCACTATATGCTAATCTTTGTTGATAGAGATATTCGTTAAAGGGCAACCCTTTTGCAATCAATGTTTTTTTATAAAAGTCTTCACAGGCATGCTCAAATATACCAGGTATACGAAATTCTTGTATGTTTTCAAAAAAACTATGGAAATAACGTTTACCGTCTCCATTCCAATTTTCAAAACTAATACCATTTTTAATTGTACCATTAGTACGACGAACAATTTCAAGCGGATCTATATCGTGATGGTTTAGAAAATTAACAATATGAGGTGTAGTAGCCTCACCGACACCAATAATACCAACAGACTTGCTTTGTATTACAGTAACGTTTGCTAGGGGAAACATTTTTTTAATAGATATTGCAGTCATCCACCCTGCACTACCACCACCTAAAATTACATATTTTTTATTCATCATTTAATTGTAAAGACGTATTAAACGCTATTGAAATTCGATCCTCAACAGCCATATTAGATTCAACAAAGTGTGACAAGTATGCTGGAAATATTAGTAAATCTCCTGCAACTGGCCCGTACCTCCAGACGGCAGAAGTAAAATTATTAGTCCCTTTCATTATATCAGGAGTATAATGATATTGCACATTTATTCCGGGATGCTGAAAACTTATACTACTAATAGGCTCAGGGGTTGATACATAGTACACTCCGGCAAGTACAGCGTTCGGATGTATATGTGGTCTGTTGAATGCACCATAAGAATTAATGTTAATCCATATGTTGCTTAAGAAAGAAGTTGACGAATCGGGTTCTGGAAAAATAGAATTCTTTACTTCATCAGCTGAGTCTATAATCAGATTAGTTAATTTAGCTATTTCTGGATGTTGATCTTCTAACGGGTCGCTTTGCCACCCTACAAAATTACTTTTTATAACGCCATCTGATTTTTCTTTTAACGAGTAAGCATATTTTACTAACTCGTCGTTGTTAATGTCAGTTACATGTGTAACTGCAAGAAAGCTTGAAAAAATTGGGTGAATTCTCATATTGTGTAAATAAACGTAGCAGATTATTTAGTGTAAATTTAATCCAGAAGGAAAAATAAATGAATATAGTAGTTGTCGGCGGTGGCACAGCAGGATGGCTTGCAGCATTATTTTTAAGTAAAAATCATCCAGAGCATAAAATAACAGTTGTTGCATCTAAAGCAATTGGCGTACTAGGTGCAGGCGAAGCAGTTACTGGCGCACTAACAGACTTAGTTGTCGGCCGATACGGTGATTTTGGCATTGACCCATTAGAGTTTTTTATTGAAACTAAAGCTATGCCGAAATACGGAATCATGCACCGAGATTGGACTGCTAAAAAAGGACATGACTATTTTGGACCAATTGATGGGACCCCGACAGGCCTACATATACCAGACGGCGTAGCAGCATATTTACTAGCACACGATCCTAAAAAAATGCACCTTGGTACATTCTATGGAAACATGTGTGAATATAACATTTCACCTATTAGCAAAGTTACACACGAGTTTGAAGAGAGTACACACGCATTTCATTTTGATGCACAGTTAGCAGCCAAGTACTTAGAAAAAGTTACACTTCGAGCCCCTAATTGTCAACTAATCGATAAGAAAATTTTAGATGTAAATTTAAATGAACAGGGGTATGTTAAATCTTTGTTATTAGAAGACCAGACTACTGTTAATGGTGATTTTTTTATTGATGCTTCTGGATTTTCTAGACTTATTATGACTAAGTTAGAAACTAAATGGATTAGTTATAAAAAGTGGTTACCTATTAATGCCGGCCTTCCGTTTTTTGTAAATTATAAAGAAAATGAAAGTCCTAAATGCTATAGTGTAGCCTGGGCACAAAGTGCTGGGTGGTATTGGGAAGCAGGAATACAGTCACGTAAAGGGTGCGGCTATACATTTTGTGAAGATTTTATTAGCTTTGATCAAGCTCAGGCAGAAATTGAGCAGGTGTTAGGGCATGAAATTACTCCTATTAAACAATTTAGATTTGACACTGGTCGACTAGAAAATACTTGGGTCAAGAACTGTCTTGCTATAGGTCTTGCTAGCTCGTTTGCTGAACCATTAGAAGCAACTAGCATCCACTCAACAATACAACAGCTAACACATTTTAGTTTTGAGTTTTTAAAAACTACAAAAGAAGATACATTAAACCCATTTTCAACTACTATCTATAATATCAGAATTAATAAAATGTTCGATGATTATAAAGAATTTTTAGTTAGTCATTATCTCGGAGGACGAACTGATAGTGAATTTTGGAAATATATTACTGCCGGAAATACACTAACTGATTTTAATATTAATTTAAGAGAAACCTGTAAGTCTAGGATACCTACAATTTATGATTTTAATAGTTATCCTGGTGCAGCTGGATGGTTGATATGGTGTCATATACTAGTCGGAACAGGTCAGTTATCGCCAGATGTTGCTCGAAAACATCTTACCGATGAGATGGTAACTGACGCAGTTAGTAGATTAAATTCGCTAAGTATTGCAGCTCACAGAATGGAGTTAACTCATTACAATTACAGTGAACACGCTAGAGTGTTAAACAATGAGAAAATAAAATTTTATCCTCGTCGAGGCGAAAGTTGGCATCTTAATCGATTATAATAAATCTAAGATCTCTAAAATTGTTTGAAGTTTATTTTGAATAATTTTATTTCTAAGGCTTAGATCTAAACCTTTGTGTACAGGTTTAGGAAGGTTATTAAGATCAAACCATCCCCATGCTATATGCTCGTCACTTAACGTAGGCACAAATTCATTTTCTACTAGACAAAAATATGTATGAAAGTTAAAACAACTGTCTTTGCTTACAAATCTTTCTAAAGGTACAGTTTTTTTAATTTCAACTGTGCCAATTTCTTCAGTAATTTCTCGTTGAAGTCCTTGCCATGCTGTTTCATCAATTAGGTTAGTACCTCCTACTAATCCCCAGCAACCTCCGTGCTTACCTTCTCTTTTTTGTAAAAGTAAAAATCTTTTTGAAGACTTAGCGCAAACTAAGGCTCCGCTGCAATCAATTAAAGTGCTATTCTCCATTGTCCCTTCTTATATTCGCCCTCAAAAGATTTGCTCCATACTGTACCGTCCCACTTGTACTGGGTGTTAGTATAAAAATTAGTTTGATACACAAATGGTAATGTATTCTCTGACGCAGAAAAAATAACAACCCATTTAGTCCCACTCCACTCAATAATGTCATTTGCTTCAGCAGCAGTGTCGCTTCCGTCTGTATTTTTCCAAGCATCAGGACCGTCTTCGTTCATAAACAGCTCGTAGCTAATGTCACTACCGGCTACTACAGGTGTATCCAACGTTATAAAGTAGTCGCCTGTATCCGGGTTATTAGGAATACGGGCACTACCTGACCCTACTTCAATGTTGTCGACCCACACTCTATGGTCGTTAACTTTTTTATGCAATACATTAGTATTGATTCGACTAATGCTGTTAACAGCTTCAAATGTTTCTCTTAATGATCCGCCTATACCATCTACTATCAAGTAGCGTTTCCCGGCAGTGATAGGTTGATCAGTATTTTCTTTGTTTGGGCGTTTAGGATTAAATGTAGTAGGATCAATAATAGCATCAAAGAATCCATATTCGCCGGATGGTCTTACTGGACCTGGAATTAGCGTATTAGATGGAAATGTATCAGTATCCCAACTTGATACCAACAGAGTTGCGTCAGTAGGGTGTAAACTAACAGTTCCTACAACTTCAGTTTCGTCTGGTTGTATTAAAAATAGTTTGCTTAATCCTGCTGTTAGATTCCCTGGGAATTGTTTCAACACCATTTGCCAAGATAACCACGTGCCTGGACTTGCTTCGTTACTGCGTATTCTTACTATAGATTGTTCTACAACAATATCAAAATTGCCAATAGTAACTCTTTGGGCAAACATTTTATTAATAGGAACTACTTGCCCAGTTGCATAGTCTGTTCCAAGTCCGTCTATATAGTCTAGTATAGGGTCGCTTTTATTCTCAAATATATTTGCTACAATACTTGTGATAATACCTAATTTTTTAACTTTAACAGGAGGTGATATGAATATCGGTGTTTTTAAAGTTAATGTAGCAACATCAATAGCAGACTGTGTTCCTACAGGTATACTACGAGAACTAAACACAACGTCACCTAACTCAACAACACTTAAACTAGTCCAGTCAATATAATTGTCAGTAGTTTGTATTTCTAAACTTGGATTGAACAACACCAACATTTGTTCTATAATTTGCAATTTTTGATCTGTACTAGTTGACCAAATGTCAACTTTCAACGTTAAGTCAAACGGTGTAGGCATTAATCTTTCAACAGTATATTGGTTACCTTGGCTGTAATTATAGTCTGTCGGATTACCGTCTTCGTCAGTGTCGTACGCTCGTTCTCTAATATTCAACTTACTAACAAATGTACTGTCGCTTAATCTATCTCTTGCAAGATCTAAATCTCCTACATAAACAGCAATACGTGGCGCAGTGGCCGCTGAATTTTCGCTGTTTTGATTAACAACACTTGCCGCCTGGCGGTCCTGATCTCCATACATAACAGGAACTCTAACCAGTGTTCCATCCCCGTACTTTACTGAAAAGTTAGACAACAGTCTAACTACCTGTGTAATGTATCTTCTTATTTGGCCGTCATAAAAATGTTGCATTAGAAATCTGCCTTAGGTTTAAGTGCTTTAGAAATAGCCTGGCGTTCTTGTACAGTCTCTGTTCCGATAACAGCACTTTTTGTATTGTTAATAAATCCTGTTCGTTGCGTATTTCTAGTGTCAGTATTAGAAAGAGTGTGCCTTACGGCATCTTCTACTTTAACCCATCGTCTTCCGTCGTATCTAAATAGTCTGTTAGGCATCATATCGTTACGTAAAAAATAGTCATCTTTAATAGCGTTCGACGGAAACTGTATGCCAAACCCAAAATCTGCTCCATTAGGCGGAACGCCGTCACCTAACAAATATCCAGTATATCCAGTTCTTTTTGGTTTTTGTGATTCTTCACTAGCATCCAAAGTTAATGAACTAGCATCAATGTCTGTTTCATCAGCAGTCCTTAATGCAGGATTACCTTTATCATCTACAGCTAGTGTATAAAATTGTCGAGTTTCGTAACCACTCTTAGGAGCATCAGCTTCTGCTTGTGCTAGAATTGCATCATTAATAGATAACTGTTTGTTATAAGTGCTTAATACATCTCGCAAGGATGTTGCGGTTTCGACCCCGGTTACTGGATTAACAATCTTCTGGTCAAAAATTTCTTTATACTGCTGGCTATCAACAATCTTTTTAAGTTTTAATCTATACAGATGCGGGTACCATGTACGGCTAAAACCTTCTGCTGCACGACCTACTTCGTCAATGACAAAGTAACGTGGTAGTGCAACATCAAAATCATTTAATGCAAATTCGTCTCTTAAATGAGGTAGTTCGATTACATCGCCCGCTAGTGGTTTACGACCAATAGACTGAATGAAATCATTAATATGTACAGTCATAAAAACTGTGTCTTGGTCAATAAACAATCCAAACTGGCTTAGATTAAAATCGATATCTGCTACATTATAAATGCCACGTAGGGTGTATATAGAACTATCATAAGTTCTATCACGATTTTCTAAAAATAACAAATCTTGAATATTTGTTTCTTTAACAATAGGATCCCCGTCTCCATCTGTGTACAATGGCTGATCTGCTGTTGCATCTGCTTGCGAGGGATTTTTTGGACCTAGGTATTTGTGCAAGTACACATCAGTACCGCCGACCTGAAACATTTCAGATATACTGCGGTCTAAGAACTTGTAATCGTTGCCCTTTTCGGGTTTGTAAAGTGATAAACGTGGCATAGTAGTATATTTAGCGCATAAATACTACGGGAGATCCAAATGTCAGACAATCCACAAGCTATTAAACAACAAGTTTTCGACTATTGCCGCACCATGTTAGGTGACGGTATGATTGACGTTGAGCTCGACCCTATACACTACGAAACTGCTTTAGATAAAGCTCTAGTGCGTTTTAGACAACGTAGCCCTAATGCAGTAGAAGAAAGCTACATGTTCCTAGAATTAGAAAAGGATAAAAATGATTACATTCTTCCTAAAGAAATTATCAACGTACAGTCATGTTTTAGAAGAACTCTGGGATCAAGAACTGGCGGTGGAACTGGAACAAACTTTGAACCTTTCAATCTGGCGTATACTAACACGTATTTGTTAAACAGCACCATGCTGGGCGGCATAGCTACCTACTATATGTTTGCCGGGTATCAAGAAATGATAGGTAAGATGTTTGGTTCGTATATTGAATTCCAATGGATCCCTACTAGTCGTACATTTAGATGTTTACAGCGTCCGTTCAGCGAAGGTGAAACATTATTATTACGTTGCCAGAACTATAGACCAGATTATAGTATTATTGAAGATATCTATGCTAAACAATGGATACGCGATTATTCATTAGCTAATTGTAAACTTATGCTAGGCGAAGCACGTAGCAAGTTTGCTACTATTGCTGGTCCACAGGGCGGTGGCAGTTTAAATGGCGGTGACCTAAAGTCTGATGGTAAGGCCGAAATTGAAAAATTAGATAAAGAACTAGAAACGCTAGTTAGTGGCGGAACTGGTTATACTTTTATTATAGGTTAATTATGAAAGTACACGAAATTGTTAGTGAATCAGCAGCGTGGAGGCGCAAAGAAGGCAAGAGCAAATCCGGCGGCCTAAACGCCAAGGGTGTTGCTAGTTACCGACGTGAAAATCCTGGTAGCAAATTACAAACAGCAGTTACTACTAAACCTAGTAAGTTGAAAGCAGGTAGTAAAGATGCTAAACGTCGTAAATCATTCTGTGCTAGAATGGGCGGAGTTGATGGTCCAATGAAAAAACCCAACGGCGAACCGACACGTAAGGCATTAGCACTACGCAAGTGGAACTGTTAAAATGAAAGTATACGAAGTTATTACGGAAATGCGCACGCCTAAGCCTAGTAAGAGACAGGCACAATCTAGTCGCGGATTAAACACCTATAGGGATGGCGAAAAAGCCGATAGTACGTATACTTCTTATAGATTAGGTATGGCAGTAGCAGGTGCTAACGGAAAAGATCCTATCGAAATGGATGGTAAGAGTTGGGCTGGTAAAACTAAAACCACACATCCATACACTGAAGAAGAACAAGAAATGCTAAAGCAGGCATATAAAGCTGTCGGTGCAAAATATAAAGACTTGAATCACGGCGACATGCGCAGTTTGGAATTGGACTCTACTAACAAAGTTAGTCCAGTTGCTAAACGAAAAACGAACAAATACGGGGTCTAATCACTCTTGACAGCAGTGTAAAAATCCTGTAATATATATTATCACTGGGGGATAATATGATTATAGGCTTCGTTGGGTTTATTGGTTCAGGCAAAGACACTGCTGCTGACTACTTGGTTAACTTTCACGGATTCCGCCGTGACTCATTTGCAAACACATTAAAAGACGCAGTTGCCGCTGTATTTGGCTGGGACCGCGTTCTCTTGGAAGGACGTACAAAAGAAGCTCGTGAATGGCGCGAGCAACGTGATGAGTGGTGGAGTGAACGTTTAGGCAAAGACATTACACCCCGTCATATCCTACAATACTGGGGCACTGAAGTATGCCGCCAAGGCTTCCATGATGATATCTGGATCGCTAGCTTAGAAAATAAAATGCGTAAAACAAGCGATAACATTGTTATTAGCGATGTACGTTTCCCTAATGAAATCAAAGCTATTAAATCTGCAGGTGGCAAGGTGGTGCGTGTAGTTAGAGGTGACGACCCAGAATGGTATCAAGATGCGTGGAACGTTAACCAGGGTCCTACTAACATGAGTTGGTCTATTAGTAAGATGCGTATGGAACAGCGTAAGATTCATGCCAGTGAAACAGCATGGATTGGAAAAGGAATTGATCTTGAGATTGACAACAACGGCACGATTGATCAGCTGTTTGCACAGATTAAAAATCTGGTGTCAGAGCCCCTCGACGCCATTGAAAGCCCTCCTTATGGAGAGTCCTCTGACAGTTTGCACACACTGTCTTAAGGTTATTAGGACGAGAATTGTTTAGATTCTCGTCCACGTGAAACACATTAAATTGTTCCTTATGTTTGCTTTTATACCCGCATTGATCGCACGTTAACTTCATGCGGTAGCCGTCCTGATACCATTTAGGGACACCGGTAGTTACTCCGCCTTTAAGGCACAGCTCACACTTCTTTCTATAATAAATTCTACCATTTTTTTGGTAGTTAATCGCAGCGGGCCTATATCCACAAATGCATAATGGTCTAGTCATAGTGTATTTAGCGCACCTTTTCAGCCCCTTTTTGGTAGGTTATAACTAGCCGAATTTATTCGTTTACAATAAATACTAGTAGAACAAAAACCTTAGGAGATTCCAAAGATGGCATTAAGTTCACCAGGCGTAGAAGTCAAAGTAATTGACGAATCATTTTATACCCCAGCAGCCCCAGGTACAGTACCTTTAGTTATTGTAGCTACTGCTGAAAATAAAGCAAACAGCGGAGCTACCGGAACCGCCCCGGGTACACTTAAAGCTAACGCTGGAGAAGTTTATCTTCTAACAAGTCAGAGAGATCTTGGAGACGTATTCGGTGACCCGATCTTTAAGACAGATGCAAATAATAATCCTATCCATGCAGGCGAGCAGAACGAATATGGTCTACAAGCAGCATATAGTTTACTAGGTGTTAGCAATCGTGCATTTATGGTACGTGCTGATCTAGACCTAGCACAACTAGATGCAAGTGCTACTGAGCCAGACGCAACTCCTGCAAATGGCACACATTGGTTAGATACTAGCTCAACAGCATTTGGTATTTTTGAATGGAATGGCGCAGCCGTAACAACCAACGGTGGTCAGAAATTTACAAATAAAGTGCCAATGGTAATCACTGACTCAACTAAAGTTGATGCAGGCTCAGGCGGCCCAAAAGCATCAGTGGGTGCTATTGGTGACTACGCAATTGTTACAACAGAAGAAGCCGAAGCTGACAACCCGCAACTAACAATCTTACACCCTGGGCAACTGTGGTTCAAGAGCAAGGGCAATGCGTTTGCTGGCGTTACAGCTGGTCAATGGGTTGAAGTTGGTTCAGCAGATTGGTTTAACAGCTGGCCTGTAGTTACTAGTACTAAAATTAATCCTAACTTAGCTGCTAACAACGGCCAGACATTTAAGATTAACGGTACAACAATTACATCAGGCACATCTTTAAGTAGCGTTGCAATTTCAATCAACAGTGCTACTGGTCTTGACGGAATCAAGGCAGCAGTTGTAAATGGCAAGTTAGAAATTTACAGCGACGGTACGTTAAATGATGCTGCAGAAGATAGCAGTACAGCTAACTCTGTAGTTATTACAAACGTAACAGGCACACTAGTTGATGCCACAGCAGCAAACAGCGCACTTGGTATTGCTACCGGAGTATACTATGCTCCAAGATTAGTAATTAGCAAACACACTCAAGTTCCACAGTGGAAGGCTACACAAACAGCTCCTCGTCCTACAGGAAGTGTATGGATTAAAACAACTGAGCCAAACTTAGGTTCACGTTGGAGAGTTAAGCGTTGGAACGAAGCAACACTAGCATGGGAAAGCGTTGAGAGCCCATTGTATGCAAACGGACACGAAGCATTAGCTGGTCTTGATAAAGTTGGTGGTGGCGTTAACTTATCAGTCGGTCAATTATATGTTCAAACTAACTACACTGAAGACAATGGTACAGATGAAACACCTAGACTAGCAAGTTGGAAAATTTGGAGAAAAGGTGGAAGCGAAACTGCAACAGTTATTAGATCAGCAAAAATCACTGATGCTAACACAACAGCAGGTTCTAAGACTATGCGTATTGCAGAAAGTTTAGCCGGTACTAGCGTATTAGGTGACTACAACGGTACAGGAACATACAGTTATAAAACTGTAACATGGACTGCTACTGGCGAAATAACTGATGCAGAAGAAATGGCAAACGCAATTAATGCCACTGGTTTTACTAACATCGAAGCTGAAGTTGATACTCAAAATCGTGTAGTAATTAGACATAAAGAGGGCGGTGATTTCCGTATTAATGACAGCGTAGCCGGTGGCAATACTCCAATGGCTGACTATGGATTTACACCCTATGTTTATGAGCCATCAGACAATGACTACGCAACTGGTACTAGATATTTCCACGAAGCACCGGACGGTGATGAATTGCATGACTATGTAGCCAGTAGCTGGGAACCATTAGTCTATGCTGCTAATGCAGATGCTCCTTCAAGAATTCCAGACGAAGGCAGATTATGGTACAGTTCAGTTATTGACGAAGTTGACATTATGATTCATAATGGCACTACATGGGTCGGCTATAACAATTATAGCGAATATAGCAGTACAGATCCTAACGGTCCTATTGTAAGTGCTACTGCTCCAGAAAAGCAAAGCGAAGGCGGTGCATTAGTAACTGGCGACTTATGGGTTAGCACAGCTGATCTTGAGAATTTCCCGCAAGTTTACAAATTTAACTTTGAATTAACAAATCTACCAATTACTAAACGTTGGATTTTAGTTGATAAGACTGACCAATCGACAGAAGATGGTATGTTATTTGCTGATGCACGTTACAATACTAGCGGTGTAAATAGCTTTGAACAAGGTTCGATAGTTGATTTATTAGAAAGTGATTATTTAGATCCGGATGCTCCAGATCCAGCACTATATCCAAAAGGTATGTTGTTGTGGAACCTACGTAGAAGTGGTTATAATGTAAAATCCTTCCGTCGTGACTATATCGACACTGCTGAAGATAACGTTCGTTATGATCCAGCAAGCACAGGCGGTGAATCAATGGGGACATATTATCCACATCGCTGGGTAACAGTTAGCGGAAACCAAGATGACGGTTCTGGTAGCTTTGGCCGTAAAGCACAACGTAAAGTCGTTGTACAAGCTCTACAAGCCACAGTTAATAGCAATCAACAAATTCGTGATGAAGACGGACGTATCTTTAACTTGATCGCTTGCCCAGGTTATCCTGAGCTAACAGGCGAAATGATCAGCTTAAATTATGATCGTGGTTTAACAGCGTTTGTTGTAGCAGACACTCCAGCACGTTTAACTCCAGATGCAACAAGTTTGTTAGCATGGGGTAACAACGAAAACGGTGCATTAGAAGACAACGACATCGGTGCAGCTAGCTTTGATGAATACATGGGTATGTTCTATCCATGGGGCTTTACAAGTGACAACTACGGTAACAATGTTGCTGTACCACCAAGCCACATGATCTTAAGAACAATTGCTCTAAACGACCAAGTTGCTTATCCATGGTTTGCACCAGCTGGTGTACGTCGTGGCGGTATTACTAATGCAACAGCAGTTGGCTATGTTAGCAGCGAAGGTGAATTCAAGTCAGTTGCATTGAACACAGGACAACGTGATACATTGTACGAAACAAAGGTTAATCCTATTACATTCTTTACAGGTACAGGATTAGTTAACTATGGTCAAAAGACACGTGCTCGTGCAGCCAGTGCTTTAGATCGTATTAACGTAGCTCGTTTGGTAATCTACTTACGTAGACAACTAAGCGTATTAGCTAAGCCATACATCTTTGAACCAAACGATAAGATTACTAGAGATGAGATTAAAGCTGCTGTTGAAGCTCTACTATTAGAGTTGGTAGGACAACGTGCTCTATACGACTATCTAGTAGTGTGTGATGAAAGCAACAACACTCCAAGCAGAATTGATCGCAATGAGCTTTGGATTGACATAGCTATTGAGCCAGTTAAAGCAGTTGAATTTATCTATATTCCACTACGCTTGAAAAACACCGGCGAGATCGCAGGTCTATAATTAAAGGAAGAACAACATGGCAATCGCATCATTAACAAGATTCACAGTACCTTTAGCTAGCGATCAATCTGCTAGCTCACAAGGTATGTTGATGCCAAAGTTAAAATATCGCTTTAGAGTGATGTTTGAAAACTTTGGAGTTTCAACACCTACTACAGAGCTTACAAAACAAGTACAGACAGCGGCTCGTCCAAACGTACAGTTTGCTAACCAAGTAATTGAAATTTACAACAGTAAAATCAATTATGCTGGTAAGCATACATGGCAACCAATGGCCATAACATTACGTGACGACGCAACTGGCCAAGTTGCTAAGTTAGTTGGCGAACAAATGCAAAAGCAGTTTGACTTCTTTGAACAAGCTTCAGCAGCTTCAGCTATTGACTACAAATTTAATTTAAGATTAGAAATGTTAGACGGTGGTAACGGTGCAAGCACACCTAATGTTTTAGAAACATGGGAATGCTACGGATGCTATATTGTATCTGCTAACTATCAAACATTAGGTTACGCTGAACAAGGTCCTGTAACAATTGACCTATCAATTCAACCTGATAACTGCCTACAAAAAGCAGATGGTTCAGGCATTGGAGCTCCAGTAACTCGTACATTAGGTACAGCAGCTACCGGCCCAGGCGGAGCAGTTTAATTAACAACAGAAAAAGCAGCCAGGCTGCTTTTTTTGTAACTGATCATTATATGCATACTTAATCAGTATGCATAAATATTGTTATGTCCACTTACGCTAATAGACAACTGATTGCATCAGGTCCTAATCTTAGAGACCCACAACATGCTGCACGAGCATTTGTTGACGGAGATTTTGCCCTTGCACCAAAATTAAAATTTCAACATCATGTTGTTATTAGTACATTAGGTGGTGCAAATGCTCAGTTGAGCTTACTAGCAAAAACTGTAGAATTACCCAAGTTTCAAGTTACAACAGAAGTTGCTAATCAATATAACAAAAAAAATGTTATAATGACTGGTATTACTTATCAACCTATTACAATTAAATTGTATGATGATAACTCAGGTGTAGCAAGATCATTATTTGAAAAATACTATAGCTATACGTTTAGCGATCACGGTGCTGCTAAAGCAGGGTTGTATGGTAAATCGTTAATGCAACCTTTTACTAGCTATGGTTTAGAAAATTCTCCAATCATCCCGTTTGTTAACTATATCAAAGTTCACACATTTGCTAAACGTAGATGGTTAGGGTTTGAACTAGTTAATCCGACAATAGTCAGCTGGAGTCATGACACATTTAATTGGACTGACACAGCTCCTGCAGAATACACAATGTCGATTGCTTACGATGCTGTTAAGTATGATAGCGGTAATGCAGCCGCAGGCAGCCCACCTAACTTTAGCGGCGCTGGATATGATCAAACGCCAAGCCCTCTACAAACTCCAGGTGGAGGGACTAGTCCTGCAAACGGAACCGGTGGTGTAAGGACTGGATCAGATCAAGTATTTGGAACAACCGCTAGAAGAACTGATCCAAGCGGTTCTTTTCAAAATCCCCTAGCAACTAGTTCAGCAGCCAATAATACTACTAAGCAATATAATAATCTACAACCATTGACTCTACAAGGTACTAGTAACTCTACAAACAACAGTATTGCATCTTCTTCGACCAGAACTGCACTACAGTCGGGTAGAATAGGCTTAAATGATACTGCGTTCCCTGTATATGACAAGGATCGAACTACTCTAGCAACAACTAGAAAAATAGTAAGATAATATTATGGCAACTGATCGAACATATAATTTACCTGCAACAGATGTAGTCGATAGTTCTACAGAAGTTAAAAACTTCTTTGATAAATTTTTCCTGCATCAAATAACTTTCCCTAGTAATCAAATAGACGCTGTTATAGGATTTTTCTTAAAGAGAGGGTTTGACGAATCTGCTGCTCGAAGTACTAGTATTGTATTATTAAATCAAGCTAGATTAGAAAATATTAATCCTCTTACACTAGTCGATTCATTAAAAGGACTTACAGACGTACAAGTAAGCCAAGTAGTAACAGAAGTACTAAACGGTTACCGAGATAAACGATCTGCTCTAGGGTACAAATTAACATCAGTTGATGAAACTTTAGAAAGTAGAAACATAGTACAATAATGGCTCGCTTTGCTCAAGGAAAATACACAATAGTTAACCCAGACAAGTATGTAGGCAATAAAAGTCCTACATACCGTAGCAGCTGGGAATGGCACTTTATGAGATTTTGCGATACAGATGCTCGCATACTAAAGTGGGCCAGTGAAGCAATTAAAATTCCCTACAAAGATCCATTTACTGGTAAAGGTACAGTCTATGTACCTGATTTCTTTATACAATACGCAGATGCTAAAGGCCGCATGCAAGTTGAACTAATTGAAGTTAAACCACAAAATCAAACTGTATTTGAGAAAGTTGGCAAGAATCGCAACAATCAATTACAATACGCAAAGAATCAAGTAAAGTGGCGAGCAGCATACGAATGGTGTGCTAGGCAAGGTATTAAGTTTAGAATTTTAAACGAACAAGACTTATTCCACCAAGGCGGAAAACGATAAGTAATATTATGAAAAAACTTGAAGAAATTTTAAATCTGCCCGAAAGTAAAAAAGTTATCAAGAAAGCTGAGAAAGAAAAAGCAGACGAAGTAGCACAGCCGTTCCTTCGCGACATGTCAGAGTTTGACAAAATTGCCGCTAGCTTGCCTGCTGTAAAAGGCCTAGGTGACGCTGCCGACGCTGAATTTGATGCACTGGCCCAACGTGCTACAGATGCCTACGATGACCTAATGGACTTGGGCATGAACGTAGAAGCACGTTATTCAGGCCGTATTTTTGAAGTAGCAGGCGGTATGCTTAAAAACGCTATTGATGCTAAAGCAGCTAAAATTGACAAAAAACTTAAGATGATTGAGTTACAACTTAAGAAACAAAAGCTAGATCAAGACGCAGGTCAAGAAGATAACGGCATTGATGTTACTGGTACCGGGGTAATTGTCTCAGACCGCAATAGCTTGATCGAAAAACTTAAAAATATGAATAAATAATACATTAGGATTCTGCTCATGAAATCGTTTATTGAATACTTAACAGAAAGTAAAGAAGAGAAGAAATACTCTTTTAAAATTAAAATCGCCGGTGACCTTCCAGAGAACTGTGAAGATGTTATGGAAACCGCCTTGCAAAAATATCAAGTAGCTAAGTTTGCAAAATCTAAAACTACGCCAATACAAGCTAAGTTGCGTGACTTTCCTGCTATGGAAAATGTTTCAGTAACTATATTCGATGTTGATTTAGAATATCCAACTACTAGTCAAGTATTAGTAAATTATATGGCCGAACAAACTGGCCTTACTGCCGATCGCATTCGCGTTCGTAGTCCTTTAGAAGAAGCAGAGTCTGAGTTAAATTTGGAACATGCTGACGAAAAAGATAGCAAAGCCATGTTAACACAAGACTACGCTAAAGAAAATAATCAAGGTATTGTAGGAGATAAAGGTGTTAGTAATTTCTTAAAAGAACTTGCTAAGGCACGCAAAGATACAGAGCCAACACAATACAAGGGTGTGAATGATGCTATCCTAGCAAAAAAAGTACCTAAAGAAAAATCACAAGAACAAGCTAAACCTGTTGCCGGCAAAAGTCCAATTGGTTCTGCTAAAGGAAAATAATTATGAACTTTAACGAATTAATGCAAAGAATGCGCGACTTAGACGCTCCGGTTAGTGAAGAACTAAAAGGTGGTCAAAAAGAATTAGATACAGACAACGATGGCGATATTGAAGCCGATGATTTAAAAGATCTACGTGATAAGAAAGTTGATGAAGAAGTGGTTGATGAATGTGGTATGGCCCCAATGTCAGGCATGAGCTCTGGTCAACAAGACAATGTTAATATGAGCATTAACATGAACGGCGCAGGCCCAGGCGGTATACGTGATCTATTAGATATTTTACGTAATATTGAACAAGGTAGTGATGACCCCGACGGCGGCGAGCTAGGCGACCTAATCGGTGCTATGGGAGATGAACCACGTGGTAAGGTTGCAGTAATTGACAATGATATGGAAATGCCCGTTGATGAATTTGCAAACAGCCCAGATGAGATGTACAGCTCTGTAGGTGATGTAATACCAACTGGTGACGATATGCATAGTAAAGGTGCAGAAGCACCTAAAGTTAACGGTGGTGGCAATCCGTTTGGTGTTAACGAAGAAGAATTAATTGCTAGATTAGGCAGTTTATACGAAACAATTAAAAATAGATAATTGGATATAATCCAGCTCAAAGCAGGCCAAGTGCCTGCTTTTTTATTGTAAATAGTATTATGGCAACTAAATCATTAGACGGTGTTTTAACCAAAAAAGCACATACAAGAGAATCCTTTACTGAGAAACACATTCAGGATCTTCTCGCATGTTCAGACCCTAATAATGGATATCATTATTTTTGTAAGAACTATTTTTATATACAACACCCAGTTAAGGGAAAAATGCTTTTTGAACCGTTTGAATATCAAACAAGATTGTTAGATGCATATCACGGACACAGGTTTAATGTAAACATGCTACCACGCCAGATGGGCAAGACTACATGTGCCGCTGGCTACCTACTCTGGTTTGCAATGTTTCATCCGGACCAGACTATTCTTATTTCGGCGCATAAATTTACTGGCTCGCAGGAAATTATGCAGCGTATTCGATACGCATATGAACTATGTCCCGATCATATTCGTTCGGGTGTCGTTAACTACAACAAAGGGAGTATTGAATTTGATAATGGATCACGTATTGTCTCTACAACTACTACTGGCAACACAGGTCGTGGTATGTCTATTTCCTTACTATACTGTGACGAGTTTGCCTTTGTACCTCCAAATATCGCCGATGAGTTTTGGACTTCAATTTCCCCGACACTAGCTACTGGTGGTCGTGCAATTATTACGTCAACCCCTAATAGCGACGAAGATACATTTGCTGTTATTTGGAAGGAAGCCAATAAGAAATTTGACGAGTTTGGAAACGAACAAGAAACTGGATTAAATGGGTTCTTTCCGTTTACCTGTTCCTGGAGCGAGCACCCAGATCGTGATGAAAAATGGGCAACAACTGAACGTGGTCGTATCGGTGAAGAACGATTCCGTCGTGAATATAACTGCGAATTCTTAGTCTACGATGAAACATTGATCAACAGTATTCACCTTGCTGGCATGGAAGGTAAAAATCCTATCATGAACATGGGGCAAACCCGCTGGTATAAAGAACCAACTAAAGACGGCATTTATGCAGTTAGTTTAGATCCTAGTTTAGGTACAGGCGGCAACTCAGCAGGAATACAGATATTTGAACTACCTAGCTTTATACAAGTAGGTGAATGGCACCATAACCTAACTCCTATACAAGGACAAATTAGAATACTAAAAGAAATTTTAACTTATATTAAAGATACAATAGGTGAAGAGAATGTCAGCAACATCTACTGGTCAATTGAAAACAATAATATCGGCGAAGCAGGATTAGTATGTATCCGTGACATAGGAGAAGATCAGTTTCCTGGACTATTTGTATCAGAACCTATTAGAAAAGGTCATGTACGCAAATTCCGTAAAGGGTTTAACACCACACACAAGACTAAAATTTCAGCTGCTGCACGTTTAAAATATCTAATAGAATCTAATAAAATGAAGATTAACAGCAAACCCTTAATATCAGAACTTAAGGCTTTTATTGCTACAGGGATTACATTTAAAGCTAAAACTGGTGAAGAAGACGATCTTGTTTCGGCACTGCTATTAATTGTGCGTATGAGTCAAGTACTAGCAGATTGGGATGCACGAGTCTTTGACTCTTTTAGTAGTAACGATGTGTTAAATGAAGAAGATTTTGAACTTCCAATGCCTATATTTGTTTCGTCTACGTTCTGATAAATATTAGTATGGATAAAAATCTCAACCCTATTGCAGCAGAATTGTTTGGAAAAATTCGCACACAATTTCCAAAGATTCAACTTGGCGATGCAAACAGTGACCCTACTGATCGAGAAGAAGATGCACGTTTTTTCGAATTTGATTTTGTTAAAAATGGAGTTAATTTAGGTACAGTTTCTGCGGACCTTTCAGAGGACGATGGACTAGTTGTAATTTACAGTAATGAAATTACAGATGGGCAACCAAGTAGCGTTTCTAAACAATGGTATAATTTCTTAAGAGAACTTAGAGAATTTGCCAAACAAAATATGATGAAGTTTTCTATTAGAGATACTTCTAAAAGTAATCTAGAAAAAAGAGATTACGAACACTTAGCTAATAAGCACGGAGAAGGTAGCATGACCGAAAGTAAGTTATATGGAACTTCTAAAACTAGTTTTCAAGAAATGGGAGAAGCTAAATTAATTGTTAGACATAGCCAACCTGTTAATTATGACTTGCCCGCAGGTCGTACACTACACATCGAAAGCATCTATGTAGAAAACGCTGACGGTGAACGTTTTAAATATCCATTTAAACATTTAAATGGTGCAAGAGCCCTGGCTACACACGTAGCGCATGGAGGCAATAGTTATGATAGCATTGGTCAGCATATTATTGGCTTGAGTGAAGAACTAAACAAACTACGTATGTTTAAAGGTTACGTAAGTCGTAATCCAATAGTTAGTGAAGCAATGGGTACTATTAGCAACAAGGTCTTTGAACGTATCGATCAAGTTAAAAAAGAAATTCATAGCCTACAAAGCTCTAATTATTACAAAGCATTTGCAGAATCTTTTACAGCATCTGATGCACAAGAAATTCCAGAAGATGTAGTTAATGATTGGGTTGATCGTTTAACAATCCGCACATTTAATGAAGAATTAAAAAATGTATTCCCATACATTTATAAACTAGTAGGCGAAGAAGTTGGTGTTGTTAAAGAATTGTCAGTAGATGATTTACTAGATGAGAATACTCCTGAATCTGCACAATACGATCCTATTAAAGAAATAGAAGAATTACAAAATTTTGAATCTTATTTAGGAAAAATTATTGGCGAAGAGAGTAACCTGTTTAATGCAGATGACGAAAGTCAAAGTGCATCTATACAAACATTGAATCAATTAATTGCACAAGAATTTCCTGCAGGAGCCGATGGCACTAATGCTATACAAAGCCTAAAGGGCATTATTGACGACCAAGAATTTTTAGATGCTGTTAAACAATTGGGCAAAGTCAATCCAGAAATGGACATTAGAGATTTACTAAAGAGTTACCTAGAAAAGCACGATGAAGAAAACGGAACAGACATTGCTAGTAAGATCAATTTTGATTCTACTACACCTGCTCCAGAAGCTCCAGCTGAGCCAGCGGCAGCAGAAGCGCCTATGGCACCAGAACAACCTGCTCCAGTAGCAGAAGAAAAAGAAGATCCACCGTTTGATGGTCCTTACAAAAAGCCAGGCGACAACAAAGATCAGTTTGGTAATACTGTTAAGAATCCTGCTCGTCACGCTGCTAAGAAAGGTATGGCTGCTGCTATTGCCAAAGCAAAGAAAGCTGGCGCAACAGCAGAAACAGTTGTTAACTTTGGATTTGGTGAAATGTCACTAGGTGAAGCTATTAGTAAAGCCGGAATGGATGTTGAAGAGTTTTTTGAAAGTAGCGGTAAGCAAAACGAAGTAGTTGAGTTTGTTAAATCAATGTACGATGAAACAACTGGTAATTTCCCCAAAGGCGAAACTGGTGTATTATTAGCAGTTGAAAAACAATTTGGTGAAGATGCTGCTCATCTAGCACACAAAGTTATTAGTGAGCTGTCACAAGTTTATGAGTCAAAGAGACTACGCCAACTTGCAGGTATTACTGAAAACGGTCTACAAAAGCCACAAGCTGACGTTGCTGAAATGTTCAAACACTTTAATTCTATGTTTAGATAATTGGTAAAAATAAATCACATTTAAGCAAGATATCTCTTGCAATGATAAATAAAAGTGCGTATAATAACATATATGCACTTTTTTACTTTACAATGGTGTAAAGTAGATATAGGCAAAACTAGCAGAAATGCAAAACAACTTAGGCTAACAATAGGAGATAATCATGGCATCATTAGCTGAAATCAGAGCAAAGCTCAAAGAGCAAGAAGGTAATTCGAAAGGTGGCGGTGAACGTACCGGTGGAGACAATTCCATTTATCCTTTCTGGAACTTAAAAGAAGGTTCCGAATCAACAGTCCGTTTTTTACCTGACGGAAATCCCGACAATACATTTTTCTGGGTAGAACGTGCAATGATCAAATTGCCATTCGCCGGTGTTAAAGGTTCTACTGACACTAAGCCAGTAACCGTTAACGTCCCTTGCATGGAAATGTATGGTGAATCTTGCCCGATCCTTAATGAGGTACGTGGCTGGTTCAAAGATCCAAGTCTTGAAGATATGGGTCGTAAAT
>Ga0078894_10000823_pt1 | contig 22245 bp, 30 predicted proteins | sample LauGreSu1BDMLBSD_2_FD_67506 | JGI IMG/M metagenome (GOLD analysis project Ga0078894, IMG submission 67506) | Freshwater lake microbial communities from Lake Michigan, USA - Su13.BD.MLB.SD (version 4) (version 4) | ecosystem: Environmental > Aquatic > Freshwater > Lake | place: Lake Michigan... | reverse complement strand
CTCCTTCTTGGCCCGGGAGATCACGATGGGGCCACCTTCAGCGAAGGGAATTTCGACCCGCGCGAGGTCATCCAGCTTTAGGCTGATCAGCTCCGGGTTGGCCCAATTGCGCGACTCGCTGTCGATCCACGCGTTCAGGCTGGCGAGGTAGGCCTTGTTCTCTTCGCCGAAGCGGACGAAACGGCCGCCACCCGTCTCCGGGTTTTTCCCGAGGGTGACGGTGAAGGTGGCCTTACCGTCGGCGCCGAGCAGTTCGATCTTGCTGTCCTTGAACTCGAGGCGAGCGATCCGCTCGGGGTTCGAGGTCACGAGGCGCTGCAGCTTGGCGTCGGTGAGGTTACCCACAAAGCCGGACAGCTTGCTGAAGTCGGCGGCCATCTCGTGGTAACTCGGCACCTGCCAAGTGCCGTCCGCCTGCCGCGCCAATTCTACGGTCTTGCCGGCGTCGGTGAGGCGGAGGCGGGCGGCCTGCTCGATTAGGTTCGCAGCGACGAGGGATTGCTGGAGGCGGGCGTCCGCCGCCGGGGGCGGGGCTGGCCGGTTCAGCAGATAGGCGCCGCCGGAGAGCGCGGCGAGGACGACGACGGCAACGGCGAGGGACTGGAGTTTCATCGCAGAGGGTGCGGTTGGGCGGCAGATTACTTTTTCCGGTTGCGGTAGAACCAGACCCCGAACCCACCGATTAGCAGGGGCGTCGCGAGTAGGTTCAGCACGAGCAGTCGGTTTTCTAGACGGTCGATGTCTTCACGGAGCGCCCGCCGGATCTCGCGGCGTTCGCCCCGGATCTTGGCCTGCTGCTTCTGGAACTCTTCGATGGCCTTGGCCATATCGGGTGTGGCCACGAGGCGGTTACCTTCGCCCTTCTTGCCCTGCAGTTCGGTGAGCTTGGTTTGCACCTGCTGCAGCCGGTTATCCAGCTCGGTGAGCTTGGTCTGGTACTGCTGCTGCGCGGCCGCCTCCATCTTTCGCACCACCGTGAAGGGGCGAATCGAGGAGCCTTTGCCGCGAATCGAGATCAGGTCCTGAGAGCCGCCCAGCAGCTCGACGGTATTCGCCGCGAGGGCGAGGTTGTCGTTGATGGGTTGGGCGGCGGTCTGCCCGAAGAAGTTGAACTTACGGACGCTGTAGTCGTCGAAGAGCCAGTCGGTGTCCGCGATGACGAACAGGGTGGAGGAGGTCTTGGACTCCTTCAGTCCGTCGCCGGCGGGCGGAGGGGTGGCTGGCGCAGGCGCGCCCGGTGCGTCGGCTGGCTTTTCGTCCTTGGGCGCGCCGTCGGGGAAGGCGGTCTTGAACTTGCCGGTGACGAGCGCGGCAATCGTCTTCCGACCGCTGGGGGTCAGTTGCTTGGCGACGTCGTCGGGCTGTGCGAATTGCAGCATCATGCTCGGCATATCGCCGGTCTGCGCGGAGGTCTCGATGAGCGGGGTGAACGTGAGGGAGCCGCCGGCCTTCTGGGCCACGCTACCCGACTCGATGAACATCACCGAGTTGAGTTGCGCGGTGGCCTGAGACTTGGAGTTGAACGCAGTGCGTCCGGCCAAGCTGATCCACACCGGGAAGCGGGAAATGCCGCCGCCGCCGGTCTGGACCTGGGTCGCATTCTCCAGATCGCCGATGACTTTCTGGGAATCATACGAGACCTCATAAGCGCCGAGGAGCACGGCGAGGTCGCTGGAGACGTTCTGGACGCCGCCGCCCATCATCATCTGCTGCGGGTTGCTCTGCCGCTTGAAGTGCTGGGAGGAGGGGTCAACGGCCACAATCACCGGCTTTCCGCCGAGCAGGAACTGGTCGATCGCGTACTGGAGGCGTGGGGAGACGCCCTGCGGGTGAGCGACGAGCAGCACGTCGAGGCCGGCTGGCAACTCGGTCGCGGACGCCTCCACGGTGACGATCTGGAAGGACTGCTCGAGCTCGGTCATTACCGTCTGCGAGGGCTGCGGCTGGCGGCGCATCATCATCATCATCTGCATCTCTTGCGGGCTGGTGCCTTGGAGCGGCAGGCTGGTGATCAGGCCGAGTTTCCGTTTGTCGAGCTGTTGCACGCTGTGGATTAGCTTCGACAGGTCGTACTCGAGGAACTGCTCCCGCTGCGGCGTGAAGGCCGCGATCGTCTTCTGCTGATCGGCCTGGGTAACGATCAGGCCGAAGAAGAACTGCTCGCCACCCTGCTGGGCGACTTGCGGAGTGAGGCCCGCCGCTGTGGCCTTCTCCTCGTCGGGTGTGTCGGGCCGCGGATTGATGACATTTAGTGTGACCTTCCCGCGGGCCGCGCGGACGTACTGACGAAGCATCTCCTGCACGCGAGCCGCGTAGTTCTTATAAGCGATGGGCAGTCCGCTGGCGTCCTTGGAAAAGTACAGGTCCACCGCGACCGGCTCCTCGATCTTGCCCAACATACGGCGGGTACCGTCGGAGAGCGAGTAGATCGATTCCGCGGTGGCGTCGACGCGCACCGGAACCGACGAAGCGAGGTAGTTGACTAGAATGAGGCCCACGAGGAGCAGGCCGATGGCGAGGGATTTGCTGCCGAATTTCATAGCAGGGCGGCAGTCCGGGTTTGTTTTCAGCGTTCGAGCACGACCACGTTGAGGAACAGCGTGAAGCCCATCAGGGAAAGGAAGAAAATGACATCTTTCGGATCGATGATGCCCTTGGTGAAGGCGTCAAAGTGGGTAATGAAGCTGAAGTTCGCCAGCGCGTCGGCCAAGGCGAGGGGCAGGACCCCCTCGAGCGTCTCCGTGAAGCTGCTGAAGCCGAGAAACAGGAGGACCGCACACGCTCCGAGGCTGATCACAAAGCTGATGACTTGGTTTTTGGTCGTAGCGGAGGCGAGGGCGCACACGCCGAGGTAGCCGCCTGCCATGAGAATGGCCCCGAGATAGGTGGTAAGGATCACACCCCAATCCGGGGCGCCGAGGTAACCTACGGTGAAGGCCATCGGGAAGCTGAGGAGCACCGCGATCGCGAGGAAAGCCCAGCCGGCGAGGAATTTTCCTAGCACCGCCTCGAGCGTGGTAACCGGCAGGGTGAACAGCAACTCGACCGTACCGGAGCGCTTTTCCTCCGACCAGAGTCGCATTCCAACCGCGGGAACGATGAACATGAAGAGCCAAGGGAAGAACGTGAAGTAGCTCTCCATGCTGGCGACGCCCGCGCGGAAGAACCCGCCGTAGCGAGAGAAGGCGAGGGACACGGAGATAAGGAGGAAGGCGATCAGAAACACGTACGCGACCGGCGACCGGAAGTAGCCGAGGAACTCGCGTTTGAAGATCGGAATGATTTGGCGCATGGCGGGAGTAATCGGGGGCTGGGTGGGTGCAGGAGGCCGCTCAGATGTCTCCGCGGGTGAGCTCCCGGAAGATTTCGTCCAGGCGCGCGCCTGGTTTGCGGGCCCGCAGGCTATCTGGCGTCTCGTCCGCCACGACGCGTCCCTGCGAGATGATGATCACGCGGTTGCAGATGGCATCAACCTCCTCGAGGATGTGCGTTGAGAGGATGACTGCCTTCTGCGCCGCCATGCTCTTGATCAGGGAGCGGACTTCGTTCTTTTGATTGGGGTCAAGTCCGTCGGTCGGTTCGTCGAGCACGAGCGCCGCGGGATCATGGAGCAGGGCCTGAGCGAAGCCCACGCGTTGCTTGAATCCTTTCGACAGGGTCTCGATGCTCTGGGATCGCACAGGAGTCAGGTGAGTCAGGCCGATCGCGCGATCGACGGCGGCGAGGGCTGCTTCCTTGGCCCGGAAACCGCGGATCTCGGCGATGAAGCCGAGAAATTCCGCCACCGTCATCTCCGGGTAGGCGGGGGCGCTCTCGGGCAGGTAGCCCAGTTTGCTCTTAACCGCCACGGGATCCTCGGTGACGTCGATGCCGTCAACCGTGGCCCGGCCGGCGTCCGGTCGGAGGAACCCAGTCAGCATCTTCATCGTGGTGGACTTTCCGGCCCCGTTCGGTCCCAGGAAGCCCAGGATATCCCCGCGTCTGACGGTGAAGCTTACGCCGTCGACCGCGCGTTTTTGTCCGTAGGTTTTAACGAGTCCTTTGACTTCGATCATGGTGTCTTTCGGAGGGCGTGAGGTTTCCTGCGGTTAGGTCTGCTGGTACTTAGTAAGAGCGTTTCAGTCCAAACAGGCGGGTACAAATTCGGGACTGGGAATCGATCAAGAAAAAATGGCAAGAGGGTTTCCTTCGCCTGCCCGGATGGATCCTAAGGCCGCGGGTCGCTTGGGCGGGTCACAGCTTCACGGAAGAAAGCGTCGAATTTCCCTTACCGACCGCGCCAGAGCTCCTTGGTTTTCCCGGTGCCAGGCGGCGGCGCGTCCCGCCATGGCGACGGCGGCTTCGCGGTCTGCCAGGAGGAGAGTGACCTCCTGTGCCAACGCACTGGAATCGGTAACGGTCATAGCCGCGCCCCGTGAAACCAACTCCTTCGCTATGGTCCGGAAGTTTGCCATGCCCGGCCCCATCAGCAGCGGCTTTTCGAGCGCAGCGGCTTCCACCGGGGTTTGTCCTTCGGTGTGCGGTGGAAGGCTTTTGCCCACGAAGACTACATCCGCGAGCTGGGTTAGCCGCCGCAGTTCGCCCGTCGTGTCGGCTACGACAACATCGACGGCTGTTGCGGCGGGTCCTTGGGATCGAAAATGCACTGAAACACCGGCGTCCCGCAGGAAGGACTCAATTTCACCACGTCGCTCCGCGTGGCGCGGCACCAGAAGCAGGGAGCCCATGTGGCCCTGCGCACGGGCGGAGCGCCACGCACCCAGCAAAGCCGCTTCTTCGCCAGGCCAGGTGGAGGCGCCAACCAGAACCGGCCCGTCCCGGAGTCCTAGCTGCTCGCGCAGCCGCGCCGCATCCGCTGCGCCGATCGGCTCCACCTCCACATCCAGCTTAAGGTTCCCGACTGTGCAGATGCGCGGTGAAGGGACGCCCAAAGCAGCGAGGCGCTCCGCATCCTGGCGGGATGCCGCCAAATGCAAAGTGATGCCGTCGAGGCAGAGTCTCGCCGCCCGGCCCAACCGGCGAAGCCGGTTGAAAGCGCGGTCGCTCAGGCGCGCGTTGAGGCTGATGACCGGCACCCCGAGGTTGGTGGCCTGGCGCAGGTGTTCCGGCCAGCGTTCGCCTTCCATCAAGATGATGAGATCCGGCTTGATCGCGCTCCATGCCCTTCTGACGAACGGGTGCCAGTCCAGCGGGAAATATCCTATCTTCTCCACCGTTTCGGAATGGCGCTCGATGGCGATTCTGCGGCCCGTGCTGGTGGTGGTGGTGAGGTAGACTTCAGCGCCGGCTGCCCTCAATTCCCGCAGCAAGGGGCCGATGGCCAGCATTTCGCCCACGCTGACCGCCTGAACCCAAACTCGGCGCCGCTCCCTGTTTCTTGGCAAATTCGGATGGGCACCGAAGCGCTGGCTGAAGTCATCTCCGTAACCGCCCCGGCGCCGCATCCGCAGGAGATAGGCCGGAGCCAGCACCAAGAGCACGGGCACAAACAGGATTCGGTAGAGCCATATCATCGCGGCGACAGATGCGGATTCCGCCGTCATCGTGCGGGTTGGTGCAAAGAAAATCATCCGCTACCGCTGCCGTTTTCGCCGCGCTGCTGCTCCCAGCTATCCCTAGCCCGATAAGGCCCTCCATCTTCGTTCTTCTCACATCATCGACCCGCTGAGGACGCCCTTCAGGGGGCGAGGTGGGTCAGCGACTAGATGTATCCTGTAATAAAGTACGCCGCCTCTGGCCCGCTATCCTCCGGGTTTGTTCATCCGATCGTGAGGGCGATTACCGCTGCGGATTTCCCGCGCGAGTGGTGATGGAGCGGAGGTTTCGCCGGTGCGTTAGGGCATGAGCGCGGAAGGATCTGGCGACCAGGCGGGAGGAGATGGCGGCAGTGGGCGCTATCGGGACGGTGGCCGCCGGCGAGGCATCAGGCGGCTTTTCCGGAAGGTCCCTCGCCACGGCGCCTGGAACGTTCGGGTCAATTGCATCGACTAAGTTTAACGCGCGCGCCGTTCGATTAAGGACTCGCGACCGCTGACCTTACTACGAACCGAGAGTTGGCTCTCCACTGGCCAAACGGCGACGACCTGGAATCCCCTTGGACCGTATCCAACAAGGTGGTTTGCTGAACCGGGTTACGTGAGCCGCTAACCAGTCTGGGGGAAACCGACGCCGGCCAAACTCCACCTGTAGGGCCGGGTGGCTCAATAACCTCAGGAGTAATCGCGCGTACTCGAATGGCGCTGAACCAGAAATGCCGAAGACGGAGGCAGCACGCGCCAGGAGATCACGAGTTTTACCCGAGGAATCGTGGCAAGAGATCGTGTGTCTCTCTCTGGAAGCCAGCAGCGTGCGGGCTAGCAATTCACATTCGTGGGGCGGGCCCTCAGTGACGATCGGAATCCGCCTCCAAGCTTCGGGGACTCAAAAAAGTGCGGACTACGGAAAAAGACGCTTGCGCATGAGCCCACGCTCTGAACGCTGGACCGTTCAGCTTAACCGTCAGTTACAGGCAGCTAGTCAACGCTGGCAGCCTCTCGCAGACGTGGTCCATGCCTCCATCGGGCGGCTCGGGTCGCAAGTTGTCCCTACTCCGCGCGAAAAAGTGCTTGCCCGCTTCGTCGCAAAAAGTAGGGTCTCCCTCTTTTCGTCAATTTTCACTCGTAAGAACCTTCCTCTCAGCATGCCAACCATCAACCAGCTCGTGCGCAAAGGCCGCCGTAAGGTGACCGCGAAGTCGAAGTCCCCGGCTCTGGCTGGGAATCCCTTCCGTCGCGGTGTGTGCGTGCAGGTAATGACCCGTACCCCGAAGAAGCCGAACTCCGCCATCCGAAAGGTTGCGAAGGTTCGCCTTACCAATGGCAACGAAGTCATCTCGTACATTCCCGACGAGGGTCACAATCTGCAGGAGCACTCGATCGTGCTCGTACGCGGTGGACGCGTTAAGGACCTTCCCGGCGTTCGGTACCATATCGTACGCGGCACCCTTGATGCCACCGGGGTCGAGAAACGTCGTCGCTCCCGTTCAAAGTACGGTGTCAAGCGCCCGAAGGCCGCCAAGTAATTTAACGCAACTCAACTTAGCCGTCGTCCATGTCACGCCGTCACAGAGCTCAGAAACGTCAAGTCGTCCCGGACATTCGCTATAACAGCCCTTTGGTCGCCCACCTGGTTAACGTGGTGATGAAGAGCGGGAAAAAGAATCTTGCTCAGAGGATTGTCTACGGTGCGTTTGAGAAGGTTTCGGAGAAGCTTGAGAAGGGCGATCCCGTCGACCTAATGCTCGGCGCCCTCGAAAACGCGCGTCCTCGGCTCGAAGTGAAAAGCCGCCGGGTTGGTGGTGCCACCTACCAAGTGCCGGTCGAAATTTCGTTTGAGCGCCAGGAGTCGCTGGCTCTCCGATGGATTGTCGAGGCTGCGGGAGGGCGTAAGGGTGTGCCGATGAAAGACGCACTCGCCGCCGAGATCATCGACGCGTATAACAATACCGGAACGGTGGTTAAGAAGAAGGAAGACACCCACAAGATGGCCCAAGCGAATCGCGCTTTTGCTCATCTCCGTTGGTAAAACTCTTTGATTTCGCCCGTCATGGCATCCGCTTCCTCTCCGGACATCACTGTCGTCACCGAAAAGGCCAAAGTCTCCAAGGCTAATGCCAAGGATCGCCCGTTCCCGTTGGAGTGGACGCGAAACATCGGCATTGCCGCACACATTGACGCAGGTAAGACGACGACAACTGAGCGTATTCTTTTTTACTCCGGTGCTGTCCACAAGATGGGCGAGGTTCACGAGGGTACGACTGTAACCGATTGGATGGAGCAGGAACGTGAGCGAGGCATCACGATTACCGCTGCGGCCATCTCCTGCGCTTGGAACGCTTCATGTGGGCCGTGGAAGGGTATTAAGCAGCGGATTAACATTATCGATACCCCCGGTCACGTTGACTTCACGGCCGAGGTCGAGCGCTCGCTTCGGGTACTTGATGGGGCGGTTGCTGTATTCTGCGCCGTGGCCGGTGTTCAACCTCAGTCCGAAACGGTGTGGCGGCAGGCCAACAAATACAAGGTGCCCCGCATCGCTTTCATCAACAAGATGGATCGCGTTGGCGCGGACTTCTTCCGCGCGGTGTCAGAGATGCGAGAGAAGCTGAAGGCGAATGCGCACCCCCTCTTCATTCCAATCGGCAAGGAAGATCAATTTAGGGGGTTGATAGATCTGGTACAACAGGTAGCTTATATTTTCGACGATACGACTGATCCTCTCGGGATGACTCCGGTCACTGCGCCTATCCCCGCTGAGATGGCGGCGCAGACAAAGGAGTATCGGGATAAGCTCATTGAGGCAGTTTGCGACTTCGATGACGTAATTGCAGAAAAGTATCTTAGCGGTGATGAGATTTCTATCAATGAGTTGATGCTCGGCATCCGCAAGGCTACGATTTCGCTTCAGTTCACCGGCGTCATACCGGGCTCTGCCTTCAAGAAAAAGGGCGTCCAGCGTCTGCTGGATTGCGTCGTGAACTACTTGCCGAGCCCGATCGACGTTCCGCCGATGACCGGCCAGAACAGCGACGGTGCCGAGGTCCCCGCTGCCGTCAATGATGCGGGTAAGCTCGCGGGCCTTGCGTTCAAGCTTTGGACGGATCCTTTTGTCGGCAAGCTTGTTTTCTATAGAGTGTATACTGGGACGGTCACCAAGGGAATGTCCTTGTATAATCCGAGAAACCGACGCACCGAGCGCGTATCACGTCTCGTGCTAATGCGAGCTATCGATCGCGAGGACATCGACACAGCCTACTCGGGTGACATTTGCGCTGTGGTTGGTGTGAAGGACGTCATCACCGGAGACACCCTTTCCCACGAGGATTTCGATATCCGCCTTGAGCCCCCGACCTTTCCTGAGCCGGTTATCTCGATGTCAATCGAGCCCAATTCGAAGGGTGACCAGGAAAAAATGTCCACTGCACTCCAGCGTCTGGTCGCCGAGGACCCTACTTTGCGTGTGAAGACCGATCCTGATACCGGTCAGACAATTTTGGCCGGGATGGGTGAACTTCACCTAGATATCATCCGCGACCGCATGAAGCGGGAATTTAAGGTTGAGGCCACTGCCGGAAAACCGCAGATTGCCTACCGAGAAACCGTAACTCGAGCTGCCGACGGCGAGGGTAAGTTCATCCGTCAGTCGGGCGGAAAAGGTCAATACGGCCATGTAATTGTTAAGCTCGAACCGAATCAAAAGGGGAAAGGCGTCGAGGTAGTTAATGAGATCGTCGGTGGCGCTATTCCCAAGGAGTTCGTCAAGCCTGCCACCGATGGTATTCTTGAGGGTGCCAACAACGGTGTCGTAGCTGGGTTTCCGGTGGTCGATGTGATTGTGCGTATCGTCGATGGGACCTTCCACGAGGTCGACTCTTCGGAGCTCGCTTTCAAGATGGCTGGGATTTTCGCCCTCAAGGAGGCGATGAAGAAGGCAAACCCTATCCTGCTAGAACCGATCATGCAGGTTGAAGTGACCACTCCGGAGGAGTACCAGGGTGACCTAATGGGCGATATCAATCGGCGCCGTGGACAAATCCAAGGCATGGAGAACAAGGCCGGTGCTTGTATCATCAATTCCTTCGTTCCGCTTGAGACCTTGTTTGGCTACGTCACTGACATCCGGTCACTTTCCAAAGGTCGAGCATCGGCCTCGATCACACCCTCGCACTTCGAGCAGGTTCCTAATTCCCTTTTGTCGAAGATCGTCGAATCATCCTCGCGAGCTCCCGCTCGCACCTGAACCCCTGTTCTTTTTTCGCCATGAAAGGCCAACGAATTCGTATCAAGCTGCAAGGTTTCGACTATCGTGTCATAGACCAGTCAGCTCAAGACATTGTTGAAACCGCCAAGCGTTCCGGCGCACGGGTTTCGGGCCCTATCCCACTTCCGACGCGGATTGAGAAGCTGTCCGTGAATCGCTCACCGCACGTTGATAAAAAATCCATGGAGCAATTCGAAACCCGTACGCACAAACGCCTTATCGACATAATTGAGCCAACCGCCCAAACCGTCGACGAATTGAAGAAGCTCAACCTTCCTTCGGGCGTGGATATTACTATCAATGTTTGATTGAAGTACTCGTTGTAACCACAAGGCTCAATCTAGCAACCCTCACCCAATTTTCTACAGTTAGCAGATGTCTGTGTGTCTTTAGGCACCGCCAGACTCCTCGCTAAAGTAGGTCCGATCAACGGAAAATTCTCCACCTACCACTTAGCCTATGATCTCAGAAATTTTAGGTAAGAAGCTTGGCATGACCCAAGTGTACGATGCACAAAATGTGCTTGTTCCCGTCACTGTGGTCGAAGCCGGCCCTTGCTCAGTCCTTCAGGTCAAGACGCAGCAAACGGACGGTTATGACGCCGTTCAAATTGGCTTCGCCAACAAGAAGGTTAAAAACACCTCCGCCGGTGAACTTGGTCACGCCAAAAAGGCAGGCCTTGATCGGGGACCCCGAGTGCTCGCTGAAGTACGTCTCGACTCTCCTTCAACTTTGAAGGTCGGAGATATCATTGGAGCCTCCTCGTTCAGCGAGGGGCAACTTGTGGACGTTATTGGCGTCACTAAAGGTAAGGGTTTTCAAGGTGTAGTTCGTCGTTGGCGTGTGGCTGGCGGTCCCGCCACCCACGGCTCGATGTTCCATCGCCGGATTGGTGCAATTGGCATGCGTCAAACGCCGGGTCGCACTTGGAAAAATCAAGCGATGCCTGGACACATGGGAACAGTTAGGCGCACCGTGCAAAACCTTCGCGTTATTAAAGTTATCACGGATCGCAATCTTATCCTCGTTAAGGGGGCCATTCCCGGTGCTAATGGGGACGACATCATTATTCGTTCTGCAATAAAAGGGCAGCGGGCGGTTCGGGTGACTGCAGCCGCCGAGTCCAAAAAGGATTCCGCTCCCACCAAAAGGGAAGCGGTTGCCAAGAAATAACGAGGTAGAAATAGCATGAAATTGACCGTTTTCAGCACCGACGGGAAAACCAGCACCGAGCGCGACTTCGCCGGGCTACCTTCCTTCGAAGGAGATAAAGGCTTACAGGCAGTAAAAGAGGTAATTGTGGCCATCAATGCCAACAATCGCCAAGGGACCCATTCGACTAAGACTCGCGGTGAGGTTCGTGGTGGCGGCAAGAAGCCCTGGCGGCAAAAGGGGACTGGACGTGCCCGAGCCGGTTCAATCAGGTCTCCGCTCTGGGTAGGCGGAGGCGTCGTTTTCGGTCCGAAGCCTCGGGACTATTCTAAGAAGGTGAACGCGAAGGTCCGCCACCTTGCTTTTAGTCGGGCCCTTTATGATCGCGCCGTCGCCGGCGAATTGGCTGTGATCGAGTCCTTCCACCCCGAAGCCTCAAAAACCAAGGCCATCAATGAAATTTTGGGTCGTATAGCTCCAAAGGGTAAGATTCTGCTCGTAGATGCGCCGTTCGCCGAAACGACGACCCGTGCTTCCAGAAACATAAGCCGCGTGGCGCTTCAAGAGGCTGCAAAGCTGAACACCTTCGACCTCGCTCAGCACTCCAAGATTATCGTCAGTACGAAGGCTCTCGATGCGATCGTAGCCCGGTTGAATGGAGGGAAGAACTAATGCAAGCCGACCGAATCCTAAAGCTCGTCCGACTGACGGAAAAGTCTAACCAGCTTTCCTCAAAGTTGGGGCAGTACACATTCGAAGTCTTTGGTGATGCAACCAAGAACCAAATCGCAGAGGCCGTAGAGCGTACGTTCAAGGTGACAGTGAGACGCGTGAATACCCAGAACTACCGCGGTAAGAATAAACGCAGTCGGCAGGGTCGACCGAGCGTTGCCTCAGACTTCAAGAAGGCGATCGTGACCCTTAAGGCTGGCGATAAGATTGAGCTAGTCTGATGGAGTAAGGAGAATCGGAGAACATAATCATGGCAATCCACTCATTCCGTCCCCTCACTCCCGCGGGGCGCTTCACCTCGCTGAACAAGACGACAGGAGATTTGGCTCAGAAGCGCCCTGAGCGTGGTCTGACGCAGTCTTTTGGAAAATCCGGCGGCCGAAATGTCTATGGTCGTGTAACCTCGCGGCATCGCGGCGGTGGCCATAAGCGCTTGTACCGAATAGTAGATTTCCGTCGTAATATTCTCGACGTTCCCGCTCGTGTTCAGGCTCTTGAGTACGATCCAAACCGTACTTCAAACCTTGCACTTGTTGCCTATGCCAATGGCGAGAAGCGTTATATCCCAGCCCCGAAGGGGTTAAAGGTTGGCGATACGATTTTTGCTTCGAACAAGGCGACAACAAACGATTACACCGTCGGGAATAATTTCCCTCTATCTATCATCCCGCCTTCGACCCGTCTCCATTGCGTCGAACTTGTCCCTGGTCGTGGCGCACAGATCGCTCGCAGCGCCGGAGCAGGGTTGGAGCTTGTTGCGATTGAAAATGACGTGGCCACGCTGAAGATGCCCTCGGGTGAACTTCGAAGGGTCAATGCGAAGTGCCGAGCGACCATCGGTGAAGTCGGTAACGGCGATCACAATCAGCAGTCGCTTGGGAAGGCTGGGCGCAAACGTTGGCTCGGCGTCCGCCCCACCGTACGAGGAATGGCTATGAACCCAGTGGATCATCCCAACGGCGGAGGACAGGGCAAGTCGAAGGGTGGTGGCGGTAGGCAGCAGCTCGTGTCGCCATGGGGTCAACTTGCGAAGGGCTTCCCGACTCGCCGACGATCTAAGCCTTCAAACGCCCAAATTATCGTCCACCATAACGGCCGCAAGCCACGCGGTCAGAAGTAAACCCAGCCTCCTCGCACCATGGCTCGTTCCATCAAGAAAGGTTTCTTTGTCGATTATCACTTGCTCGAAAAAATCGAGAAGGCTGTTAAGAGTGCCACCAAGAAGCCCATCCAAACTTGGTCCCGCCGGTCCACAATCACTCCTGATTTTGTAGGACACACCTTCAGCGTGCATAACGGGAAAGCGTTCGTCGCCGTTTATGTGACTGAGAACATGGTCGGGCATAAACTCGGCGAGTTTGCCCCGACTCGCACCTTCAAGGCGCACGGCGGGATGACCCGCAAGGAAATTTAACTCCCTCCGTGGTTACCCGCTCTCACGTCTTCTCTTTGTTTTTGGGGCTCGGCTTATCCCTTACCCTTCCCATCTCTTTGGGATTTCCAAGCACCTTTGCCGGAGCGCGGGTAATCGGCATTCAAAATGCCGGTGTAGGCGACTTGGTACTAATAGATGGAGGGGCAGAGTCTGGCTTTCGGTACGGGATGTCGTGTGTTGTATCCGGTGAAAGAAACATTTCGACAGGGATACTGCTCACCGAGGTCCGCTTCTGCTACAGCTCTGCACTTATTGTTGATGTCCAATCGAAGCAGCGTATCCGCGTGGGTGATTTAGTTTCTGTTAAAACCTTTAAATCCGAAATCTGACTAATAAACCAAAAGTACAAGACAGTGTCATCACGCTGTCGTTGTCGCCGGTGTAGCCGGAGTCCCAATTAAGCAAAATGGAAGTCCAAGCTCTTACCCGTTACGCTCGCATGTCACCCAAGAAGGTGCGCGAGGTTGCCCGTACTATTCAAGGTCGCAAAGCCGCCGATGCGGTTGATTTTCTCACACTTGTGCCGAGGAAGTCTGCTCGGCTGATCGCCAAGACAATCAAAAGCGCTATCGCTAACGCGGAAAATAACAATAATCTGTCCGTCGATTCACTCACTGTAAAAAGCGCTATCATTGAAAACGGACCTGTCCTGAAGCGCTTTAAGGCAGGGGCTCGCGGGACTGCGATGCCTCGTCGCAAGAAGATGTCTCATATTCGAATCGTCCTCACCGACGGCTCCAGCAATTCGTAATTTACTTCCATGGGCCAAAAGACAAATCCCGTCGGTTTCCGCCTCGCTGTTCGTCGCAATTGGCAGTCCCGCTGGTACGCCAGTAAGAAGGATTTCGGAAAACTGCTGGCCGAGGACCAATTGATCCGCTCCAAACTCATGGAGAAGTTGAAGCAGGCGTCAGTGCCGCGAATTTTTATTGAGCGCGCCTCTAATCGTGTCCGAGTCAAAATCTACACCGCGCGTCCCGGGATCGTGATCGGGCGCAAGGGGCAGGAAATCGAGAAGATCAAGGAGGACCTGGCTAAGCTGACCGGTAAGGAGATCCTTTTGGATATTCAAGAGGTTAAGAAACCTGAAATCGAGGCTGCTTTGGTCGCTGAGAATGTCGCCTTGCAGCTTGAGCGCCGGATAGCTTTTAGGCGTGCCATGAAAAAGGCCGTTGAGATGGCGATGGCCCTTGGTGCCGAGGGTATTCGTATCCAGTGCTCTGGTCGCCTTGGCGGGGCGGATATCGCGCGGCGCGAGTGGCAGCGCAAGGGGCGCGTTCCCCTGCACACGCTCCGTGAGAATATCGATTATGGGTTTGCGGAAGCCCAAACCGTCTACGGAAAGATCGGCGTGAAGTGCTGGATCTGCAAGAAAGAGGCCGACAACAACTAATCTGATATTCTCAAGCTGAACACGGACCAATTCTGCCATGGCTCTAGCTCCCGCTCGTACAAAGTATCGCAAATCCCAGAAGGGCTCCCGTTCCGGGAACGCCAAGCGCGGGAACACCCTCGCGTTCGGAGAATTCGGTCTCCAATCGCTCACGCGGGGACCGATGACAGGCCAACAGATCGAGGCTGCTCGAGTGACGATTTCCCGTCATTTGAAACGAAAAGGCAAGTTGTGGATTCGCGTTTTTCCCCACAAGCCTGTCACCAAAAAGCCTGCTGAGGTGCGTATGGGTCAGGGAAAGGGTCCAGTTGAGTACTATGTAGCAACCATCAAACCCGGTGCGATCCTCTTCGAGTTGGCAGGTGTGCCACTTTCGACTGCCAAAGAAGCCTTCCGTCTGGCTGATGCCAAGCTGCCTTTCCACTGCCGTTTCATTCAGCGCGACTCCGCCGCGTCCTGATCCTCAGAACCACGGGATATCCTGACATGACCTCCAAAGAAATTCGCGAACTCGCCCCCGCCGAGATCTCCACCAAACTGCGGGAGGTGCGGGAACAATTACTCCAACTGCGACTTCGCAAGCAGACGGGACAGGTCGAGAAGACCCACGAACTGCGATCGCTACGCAAAACAATCGCGCGCCTTGAGACAGTGCTGACGGAAAAAAACTCCGGAGCTAAGGTTGCCTGATATTCAACTTATCTTTAACGCCATGTCCAACGCCTCCTCCGGCAAGCGCACGAATCGCAAGACCCAGATCGGGTTCGTTTCCAGTCGCTCCGGCGACAAGTCCATCAAGGTCACCGTAGCTTACAAGACGCCCCATCCGCTGTACCAGAAGGTTGTTAATCGTCAGACTGTACTCCACGTCCACGACGAAGATAACCAAACAGCAGTAGGTGATCAAGTCGAGGTGATGGAGACCCGACCTTTGAGTCGGCTGAAGCGTTGGCGCGTCATATCCGTTCTACAGAAGGCGGTGGCTGCCGAGGGGACAGCGGTCACCGAGGCCGATGTTGCCGCAGCAGTTCCGACGAAGTCAAAAGTTGCCGCGGAGATGGCTCTTCCATCAGCCAAGGAGTGAGACTACAATTCCACAGTTGAAACATCTTTTTGGGAGAAATTCATGATCCAGCTCCGTTCCGTTCTTGAAGTCGCTGATAATACTGGCGCTCGTAAGGCAGCACTTATCCAACGCATGGGTCAAAGGACTGCCTATGCCCACGTGGGTGACGTCGTAACAGTACACATTAAAGAGAGCACTACTGATGCTACGGTCAAAAAAGGGGAGGTAGCTAAAGCCGTAGTTGTTCGAACGAAAGCGCCCATTCGCCGCGCGGATGGCAGTTATCTCCGTTTTGACAGTAATGCCATCGTAATTATCGATGCTACGAACAATCCCCGAGGAACCCGTATCTTTGGGCCCGTTGCACGTGAGCTTCGGGCGAAGAACTTCATGAAAATCATTTCGCTTGCTCCGGAGGTTTTGTAAAATGTCCAAACTGCACGTTAAACGCGGTGACCAAGTCGTTGTAATTGCCGGTGCCCAAAAAGGTAGGTCCGGGAAGGTGCTAGAAGTTTTGGGCTCGACCGGTAGGGCTCGAGTGGAGGGCTTGGCAATGATGAAGAGACACTTGAAGAAGTCTCAGGAGCATCCACAGGGCACCATTGCCGAACGTGAGGGCTCGATCCATGTGAGCAATCTGATGCTTCAGGCGGTTTACGAGTCAAGCACGCGGCGCAAGAAGGCTCCTACTTCAGCATAATTTGAGCGGTTAATATAAATTGAACCATACATATGTGACCGGGGTCGGTAATCCCGGATACGCACCATGAGCAACGTACCCAGCCTTAAGAAAGTCTACCTCGACCATGTAGTCCCTGAGCTCGTTAAGAGCCGCGGCTACAAAAACTCCCATCAGGTTCCGAAGATCTCAAAGATCTCGATCAACACCGGAGTGGATGCTGACGCAGACAAGAATCAGATCACGGATATTCAACGTGATGTTGCCCTGATTGCCGGCCAGAAGCCGGTTCTGGCCAAATCGCGCAAGGCGATCGCGAACTTCAAGCTTAAGCAGGGGCAAGTAGTGGGATGTCACGTCACGTTGCGTGGATCCGCGATGTGGGAGTTTCTGTATCGGCTAGTGGCTGTAGCGCTTCCAACCATCCGTGACTTCCGTGGTGTGCCGTCTAAGTTGGACGGACAGGGAAACTACAATCTTGGCATAACCGACCACTCAATATTCCCGGAGATTTCCATCGAAAATCTCAAGAAGCATATCGGACTAGACATAACCATTGTAACAACCGCCCAGACGGACGACGAAGGCCGGGACCTCCTACGTTTGCTCGGTATGCCCTTCCGTCGCACCGAGACAGCTCCCAAGGCCGCTTAACTCCGAAAGATTCCGTCATGCCGAAAACCTCCGCAATTGAGCGTAACAAAAAGCGCATCAAGCTGGTAGCCAAGTTCGCCGCTAAACGGGCGGAGCTTAAGGCGACCCTCGTTAATCCCTCTACCTCCGACGTCGATTTTTTTGCCGCTCAAAAGAAGCTCCAAAAACTTCCGAAGAATTCATCGCCTGTCCGGGTTCGGAATCGCTGCTCCCTCAGCGGACGCCCTCGCGCATACCACCGTAAGTTCGGTGTTTCGCGTATTCAGTTCCGCGAACTCGCTCTGTCCGGAAAGATTCCCGGCGTAATCAAATCCTCTTGGTAAATCTTTGGCCCGCGGGGGTCGGGAAGCCCTCAAGGCTTTCGGGATATGACCCGCTGGCTGCTTAAACTCCACATCCATCATGACTGATCCGATTAGTGATTTTCTAACCCGCCTCAGAAATGCTTCCAAAGCGCGGCTCGACGACTGTGTGATGCCACACTCCAGGCTGAAGGAGGGCATGCTCGCTATCCTTAAGATTGAGGGTTACATCCTTGATTTTTCTACCGGAATCGACGGCGACGGCCACAAGACATTGGTTGTCGAGATGAAGTATGTGGATGGAGCGCCCGCAATTACAGGCCTCACGCGAGTTTCCTCCCCTGGTCGGCGACTTTATTTCGGGTATTCCGAGATTCCCCGGGTTTTAAACGGTCTTGGGATAGCTATCGTGTCGACATCGCGGGGTCTCATGAAAGACGCTGACTGTCGGCGTAACAAGGCGGGCGGAGAACTCCTCTGCAACGTCTGGTAACGCAACAACTCTAACATTTCCTCTTTTACAACATGAGTAGGATCGGTAAACAGCCTGTTTTGGTTCCAGACAAGGTCAGAGTAACTATCAATGGTGGCACTGTCCAGGTCGAAGGGCCCAAGGGAAAGGTCCAAAAGACTTTTGCTACCGCCGTGAGGGTCGCGGTAGACGATAAAAAAGTTACGTTTTCTCCAGCGGATGATACCCGTTTCGCGAACGCTATGTATGGTACCGCCCGTTCTGTCGTTGCGGGAATGGTTAAGGGCGTAACTGAAGGTTACGTCAAGGAGCTCGAGATCCAAGGCGTCGGTTTCAAGGCTAACTTAAAAGGGAACCAATTAGATCTCGCCCTCGGTTACTCGCACGCCATCTTAATGGAGATTCCTGAGGGAATTAAGGTTACCGTGACCGAGCAAACTAGGCTCAAGGTAGAAGGCGCGGACAAGCAGTTGGTGGGCGCGGTGACTGCTGAGATCCGTGGGTACTATCCGCCCGAACCCTACAAGGGTAAGGGCGTCCGTATCGTCGGTGAACGTGTTCGACGCAAGGAAGGCAAGACCGTCGCCTGATCGAGGAAAAACGCATCATGAATACCATCAACAAGGCGCGGCTGCTGCAAAACCGCCGCTGGCGCATCCGCAAGAAGGTTGTCGGCTCCGCCGAGCGTCCTCGGCTAGCGGTCCGCTTCACGACGAAGCACATCTATGCACAAGCGATCAACGATGATGCTGGTACCACGCTCGTTTTTCTTTCGAGCCTAGATGCCAGTCTACGAACGCAAAAACTGAAGGCAAACATTGCCGGTGCGAAGGCCCTCGGAGTTGCTTTTGCTGAAAAGGCCAAGGCCGCGGGCCTATCCGCGGTCGTATTCGACCGCAGCGGAGCACCGTATCACGGTAAGGTAAAGTCATTTGCAGACGCTGCCCGCGAAGGCGGGCTGAAATTCTAAGTAACGCATGAGCACCGAGAATCCCGCGCCAGAGACAGCTGTAACAGTTCCCGAATCCGCCGTGGTGGCCGCGCCGGAACGTCCCCATCGCGAATCCCGAGGGGGATCACGCGGTCCAGGGGGCCGCGGACTGCGCCGCGATGGCGGTCGTCGTGACTCACGTGATAAGCCGGCTGAAGGCGAGGGTCCTTCAATGATTGAAAAGGTTGTTTTCATCAACCGCTGCGCCAAGGTTGTAAAAGGCGGGCGACGCTTTTCGTTCGCCGCCCTGGCAGTCGTCGGCGACGGGAAAGGCCGGGTAGGAATCGGCTATGGCAAGGCCAACGAGGTGCCTGATGCTATCAAGAAAGGTACTGCCAACGCGCACAAGCACCTCGTTTCGGTGAAGCTGAAGGGCGATACCATTCCCCACGATATTTTGGGCGAGTATGACGGTGGGCGCGTTTTGCTCCGACCTGCCTCTCCAGGAACTGGCTTGATCGCAGGCGGCGGTGTGCGCGCCGTCCTCGAGGCTGCTGGCATCAAGAATATACTCACCAAGTCGATGGGTTCCTCCAACCATATAGCCGTGGTCCACGCCACTTTAAACGGTCTGCTCCGCCTCCGTTTGGCGAGTGACGTTGCGCATGTGCGCAAGGCGGTCTGAGTCTGACTCAACTTCATCCGAGTCGCTGGTTCCTATCCAATAGGGACCGGCGGCGCCCTTACTAGGAAAACTTATGAAACTTCACGAACTAAAGAATGTAGCTGGAGCGGTGCACCGGAAAAAACGGGTCGGCTGCGGCGAGGGAGGCGGCCGAGGTAAGACTTCTGGTCGCGGTGGTAAGGGTCAAACGGCTCGTTCCGGTGGGAGCATCCGCCCGGGGTTTGAGGGTGGTCAGATGCCGCTTTATCGCAAACTGCCTCATCGCGGTTTTAACAATTTTAACCATCGGGTGGAAGCTGCGGTTGTAAACGTCGGTGACCTCAATAGCCTGCCGTCCTCAATTAACGAGGTTAGTTCGGAGGTTCTGTCCGCTCACGGTCTGCTTCGTTCCGGGGAGAAGCTGATCAAGGTTCTCGGTGATGGGGAGATTTCCCGTGCCTTGAAAGTTACTGCCTCCCGCTTTTCAGCTTCGGCCAAGGAAAAAATTGAGAAGGCGGGCGGGCAGGCTGTGGTCGCCTGAGCTGGCCACGGTCTATACCGACGCTCTCTCGCGGCATAGCTCCCCGCCGTCTGCCGCAGCTTCAACCGTTTTAATCTCAATCGTGTTTTCCGCCTTTTCCAACTCCCTGAAGATTCCGGAGCTGCGCTCGCGCATTTTCTACACGCTTTCTCTGCTCTTTGTTTCGCGGGTGGCTTCCATCATCCCGCTCCCTGGCATCGACCCCCATCCTCTGCAGAGGTTTTTTGCCGAACAGGCATCTTCTGGAGCGGGGAATCTGATCGGCTTGTACAACATGTTCACGGGTGGCGCTCTAACTAAGGGAGCAATTGCTGCACTGGGAATCATGCCGTACATCAGTGCATCGATCATTTTTCAGCTGATGACTGCGGTGGTCCCAGCCCTCAGTCGTCTCCAGCAGGAGGGGGACGTCGGTCGGCAAAAACTTACGCAATATACCCGGTACGCCACGGTCCTTATCTGCCTGATCCAAGGAACATTGCTTATTCTCGCCCTCAATAATCCGGGGCAGCTTTTCCCTGGTTATGACGTGGCAACCTACGGTCCGATAGTTATCGTGAGTAAGTGGAGTTTCATCCTTACTTCAGTTATCTTCATGACCGCCGGTACAATGCTCCTCATGTGGCTCGGCGAGCAGATCACCCAGCGCGGAATCGGTAACGGCGTTTCGCTGCTAATTACCGTTGGAATCTTGGCTGATATCCCCGGTGCGGCCCAGCAGACTTACAGCCTTTTCTTCCGGCCGGTGGGAACAGGCGCTAGCCTCGGCCTCCCGCAGGCGGTAATTATGGTGGCACTCTTCCTCATTGTCACCATGGGAATTATTGCGGTGGTTCAGGGACAGCGGAAGATACCTGTTCAGTACGCGAAGCGGGTCGTAGGAAATAAGGTGATGGGTGGACAAAGCTCCTTTCTCCCCCTGAAGGTGAATTATTCCGGTGTCATGCCCGTGATCTTTGCGAGCGCTATTCTGCTCTTTCCCCAGCAAATATTCTCGTGGATCGGTGCCACGTATCAGCTGAAGTTCCTCACAGAGTTCTCGCAAAACCTGCTCCGTGGCCACTGGACATATTACTTTATCTATACCACTCTCATTCTTTTCTTCAGTTACTTCTGGGTTTCGGTGATGTTTAAACCGATCCAGATAGCAGACGACCTTAAGAAGTATGGTGGATACATCCCAGGTGTTCGTCCTGGCGAGCCAACTGCCCAGTTTCTCGACTTTATCATGACACGTCTGACCTTGGCCGGTGCGATTTTCTTGACGGTTATCGCTATCATGCCCGACGTCCTGCTGTTTGAGCTCAACGTACCTACGCGCATTGCCTATTTCTTCGGAGGCACTGGTATGCTGATCACTGTGGGTGTTGTCTTAGACACGATGCGTCAAGTTGAGACGTTCCTGCTTCAGCGCCACTATGATGGTTTTCTTCGGAAGGGGAGGATTCGGGCCCGGAGCGCCAGTCCGCAGCAGGGTGTGTCGGGAGAGGCGCTAAGCCAGGATGCAGTCCTGAAACTCGCCCTCCCGATGCTCGGCTTGCTGGTTCTGGGAACAGCGATCTGGGCCTACAAGGCTTTCATCAAATAAGTCCTTTACTCGCGGCGTCGTGGCCGGCAGCCTCCTGTCGTTTTCGGGTGTTGGCCCCGGCGAAAAAGCCAAGTTCCTTGTCCTCGGTCCATCGGATTCTGGCGTTTCAGCACTGATGTTCCGTTTCAGTTCTTTGAATTTAGAGCACGTCTCCCCGCTCCTGCTGAAGGCTACGGGGATTTCGCGCCGCCCGGCCTCCGCCGCGGCGGGTGAAGTTTCACGGTTGGCGTTGTTGCGCCGCTGGTTCTTTGCGCGTAAACCTGACGCGGGATTTGTCCTTACCGGCTTCCCGGCTACGTTGCTCCAAGCCAGGGTGTTTGACGAATGGTTGGAACTCCGTGACGAGAACCTGACTGCAGTTTTCTCGTTACCTGATGCTTCAAATCCCGTAGTTGAACACTATCGCGCTCTCGGACTCCTCGCGGAGCCGGGCGCTCTCGTATGAGCGTTCCCATAAAAAGTCGGGATTCCATCGTTCGGATGCGAGAAGCGTGCTCTGTCGCGGCTACGGTGCTTGAAAGTCTCAAGCCACTCGTGAAGCCGGGAGTAACGACTCAGGACTTGGAAGAAGCAGGTCGGCAATTGATCGCCCGACTAGGTGCCCGCAGCGCATGCCATGGCTATGAACATGGGCAACGCCGTTATCCCGCGCATACCTGCATTTCAGTCAACGACGAGGTCGTTCACGGTATTCCCTCCTTGCGTCGAGTTCTGCGGGAAGGCGATCTAGTTTCGCTGGATATCGTTGTCGAGCGCGGGGGATTCATAGGGGACAATGCCTGTACGGTGCCGGTATCCCCTGTCAGCGCTGCCTGTGAAAAGCTCCTTCGCATTACGC
>Ga0078894_10000821_pt1 | contig 22255 bp, 24 predicted proteins | sample LauGreSu1BDMLBSD_2_FD_67506 | JGI IMG/M metagenome (GOLD analysis project Ga0078894, IMG submission 67506) | Freshwater lake microbial communities from Lake Michigan, USA - Su13.BD.MLB.SD (version 4) (version 4) | ecosystem: Environmental > Aquatic > Freshwater > Lake | place: Lake Michigan... | reverse complement strand
AAATTAAACCAATCAACTTTATCTAAATTTTGTTCCAAAATGTGAATAGCATTTTTATTTTTAGATAAATAATACCAATTAACTTTATCTAAGTTTTGTTCTAAAATATGAATTGCATTTAGATTTCTAGATAAATTAAACCAATCAACTTTATATAAATTTTGTTCTAAAATATGAATTGCATTTGGATTACCAGATAACCAATACCAATCAACTTTATCTAAATTTTGTTCTAAAATATGAATTGCATTTGGATTTTTAGATAAATAATACCAAACAACTTTATCTAAATTTTGTTCTAAAATATGAATTGCATTTGGATTCAAAGATAAACCTTCAAAATTAATTTTATAAGTATGTACTGAAAACGTATATAGTAGTTGCATCATAATTGTTGAATATTTGTTGGAATAAATATATTATTTTCAATTTTTTCATTGTAAATATATTTTCGATATTTGAACTTAAATGCTCTTAAATATGGTTGCAAATACTTTATTTCTCCATCTTTTTAATGACGGAACACAACTTATTATTCAATTTATCCTTTATATTTGCAAAATCACTGTCGTCTATTATATTTTCAAGGCATTTTATTGACTCATCATACTTAGATAACATATAACACGCTAATGCAAGTTCTTCATATAGATATTTACCGTATGCATTTTGTTGAACAGTTCCATATTTAGTTGAAGCTATATCATAAGATAAATTTTTAATAGAATATTTTAGCAATTCATAGCTTTTATCATATAATTTATTCTTATTACAATATAAACTTAAATAATAATATGGTTCTGATCTTTCTGGACATACTTTCATTGCTTTATAATAATAATCCTTAAGTGTATTATAATCGTTTTTTACAGTATATAGTAATGCCATATTTACATAAATCTCGTACACAATTGTTTTGTCTGTTGTTTCATTTATTTTATCTTCACAATGTTTAAACGTTGTTAATGCATTATTTATATCAACATGTTTATATTGTAATGCTAAATTAAATAATAAATTCATATTATTTATATCTAAACTAACGCCATCAAATATATATACATTTTCAACAACTTTATTATATCCATTTTTTGTGTTTTGTTCTGTTGTTTTTGATTCTTTGTTAGTTGGTATTTTAAATTCAGCAGATTTCATTATGTTATATATTGTTATTCTTCTATATGTTTTTTTGTAAAAATTATTTCTCCGTAGAAAAGAAAAACACTTGAAATAATCTACCATTTTCTTTAGAATCTCCAAAATAATCAATTGACATATGAAATCTATTCGAATTAAACAATATTAAACGATTAAATACATTTCCAACTCTATCAACTTCTGACCATTTTGTTAGATCTTGACTCCATCTATCCGTTTCTTGCTTGCTATTTAATAATTCCATATCTTGCTTACATGACGTTCCATCATATAATTTATAAAATGCAGTTCCAGATGTTAATGGTGCGTCTGGTGTCAAATATACTAATCCAGCCCAATTATTATGTCCATCAATATGAATCCATGAACGATCTCTACTTGTAGTATATTGGAATGCACCATTGTAAATGCCTGTTGCGTCAGTCCCATCTTCATTTGGAATATGAAATTCAGTTATTTTACCTCCAAATGGTTCTACATATTGTTGAATAATATGTTTACAATCTTCGTTAGCATATGATATTGTTCTTTTTCCTGGGTAGTTTCCTTTTACAGAAAACTCTTGAGTTAAAATAAAATTGCGTGTTTCCATTGGATTATTATAAAAATTATCAATAACTAACAATCCACAACTCGGGTTTCTTTTTTGATTTGCTAATAATAATTTATTATTTTTTTGTTTTTCTAAACTACATAATTCTTCATAATTTAGCATAATATATATTTAAATAAGCTCTTTTTAAATATATATTGTTAATAATTTTAAGGGCATGGAAATGGTCTTTGATATTTTGGTATAGCTTGTGGAACAGGCATAATAACTGGTTTTGATTCAAATACATTTGCAGTTTTAAGACATATTAAATCAGGAGTTAATGGTGGAGCTGGATTTACTAAATTGGTTGAATTAATTCCAAATAAAAAAGATTCAATATCGGCAGGATTGCGTGATAATGTATTCCATGGCATTTGACCAGGATTTAAACCATTTCCAGGAAGTTTAGTATCATATGCATATCCGTTAGCACCATTATGATATAATTGCCATTTTTCAATTCCAACATTTTGTCTTTGCTCTAAACAAAAATTTCCAGGAGTATTTTTATTTCGCGTTGAAGCCATTTTATATAATATAATATAAATATTATATTATAATATAATTAAAAAAAATTGAAATATTTAATTGCTAACTAGTAATACGTATAAATAACAACAATGCCAGTTACTACAAGAAGTCAGACTAAACTTATTTTGGAAAACGCTAATGCTGAAGCGAATACTAATGCTGAAGCGAGTGCTAATGCTGAAGCAGAAGTAAATGCTAATGATGATGCTGAAGATAACGCTAATGCTAGTACCGGAACAACTAGTGTTGAAGTGAAAGATAAACGCACTTTGAAATTGAAAAAACTAATGGAGTTATACAGTTGGTTTAAAATTACTATTAAAGATATGTTTAATCAGAGCGAGGAATATGTGGAAACAAAAAATCATATACTCAGCATTGACCCTAAATTGAAAGACAAAGATAATAGAGAACTATTTATAGCATCTCATTTTAATTATGTTCGTAAACTTATAGACACATATAAAATTATACATAAATATATTGGAAGGTTCTCTACTACAATAGATGAGAATGCAAAATTTGCTAATACATTATACAAACGCATTAATGATGAACATAATAAAATATCTGATATTCGACTAAATCCAACAACAGTTGCTGATAAAATACTTCAAAAAGAAACAATAATACAATATGAAATAGAGCACGAATATTTAATAATGACGGTTGACGTTCAAATGGAAATATTAGAACATTTTCCGCAAGCATACTATTAAATATAATTAACAATCATTTTTTCATTATATTCCAAAATGTTTTGTAGGCAAATCTTTTGATTTATCTCTTAATATAACTAACAAGTCATTATCAATTGAACCTTTTTCAATTTGTTGACACACACATTTATGCATAATATAAAATATATTTTGACTAAATAACCCTATTAAAATTAGTAGTTTTAAATTTTCACGTTTTTCGGCATCCACATTTTGGTCAAAATAAAAAGTATTTATAAATGTTTTTGTTATGTCTTCTATTATCTCTTTAAAATATTCATTTGTAATCATAATGTCATATACATAACACATTCCATCATCCAATTTATTATCTATTAAATCATCAGCACCAAATACCGATAATAATTCTTCTCTATATATTTGACTACACACTTCATTAACATCTTCAGCGGAATATTCTTCGACATTAGATATATTTTTCAGTAGTTCTTCTTCAATATCATTATATTTTACTTTAAATTGTGTGTTGTATTTTACAGAATTCATATAAAAAATTTGTTATACTGTCTTTAAGTTATATTTAATACATAAATATTCTTTCTTCTCTTTCTTCCTTTTCAACCATCAATTCTCTCACCAAATATCGCAAATATTTCACTTCTTTTTTCAAATCTTCGATAACAATATTATCATTTTCCAAATTTACTGTTTCTATTCTTTCTTTACATAGTAACGAATAAACGCGAGGTCGTTTGCTTCCAAGCGTTGCCTTAATAGTTAATTTATAATTATCAAAATCATAATCAACCGAAAAGTTACCAGCTAAAATCTTTTTATTTATCAAATCCATTGTTGAAGTAGAGACACTAACATCTGTTAGTTTAGCAACAAATATTCTTTGTGTTTCTTTATGTGTAACAATTATTTCCTTTGTATCAATCTTAACATCTAATTCGTCCATTTTATATTATACACACGATTCTACAATATAAAATAAATTCAATTTTTTTGCGGGGGAGCCCCCTGTAGCTAAATTTCAATATTTTTACGGCATTGTTTGTCCTGATGTATGTGTTGTGTAAAAATCACGGTCTCTTGTTAGTTCTCGTGATGGCACTCCGCCTCTAATCCAACCCTCTGTTGCCATACCTTCAATCATTAAACTAGGATTTTGAATATTTTGTTTTACTTCAGGAATTAAAGGAACTGTATGATATTTTAAATAATTTTTTTCTGTTAAATGCGTTACACTTCTTTTGTTAGTTATGCCTTCACCTTGTTGTATTTGAGACTCTAAAATTGGGTCAACTGAACCTCTTCCTAAAAAAGGAACCGTAGCAAATGGTCTTCCAAATAAATCAATTCGCGATTTAGGGTGTGTTTGAATTCCACCAATTAATAAATTAGAACTGTCATCCACATTACAACCGCCTGCACCCATTCCAAAACCACCTGTATAATTAATACACGGTTGAGTTACCGCTAAAGCTTTTGCATGTTTCATTGAACAATCTTGAGCAAAATAATTCTGTAAAGTATATGTACATGCTTGCGAGTTTTGAATTGAATTTTGGTCTATGCAACAATTATCATTACCCATTCTACTCATACCATTAAATGTAAAATCTGAGACATAAGCCATTTTATATATTACTATAATATTATACTTTTTTTGAATGAATGAATTTTTTATATTTGAAAATAAGTCATTATGTTTTGTTGTTTCTAAATGTCTGGAATACAATAATTCACCAAATGTGCCAAAGTCACATTTATAACAATAATACTTAAATTCATTTTTCTATCTTATTTTGATGAGTGTTTTGTTAGTTTATGTGTTTTCATGTTTGTCAAATTATTTGTTGTAAAATGTCAACATTCACATTTAGGTTCTAAAATTTTATCAATTGATGAAAATAATATTATTGTAGGAGCAAAACATGTGCCTACTATTTGGTATGTTGGAAAATGATGGAAAAAATCATAGTCATTATGTTGATATATTTATACCAATACATAAACGTTGTATAGAAGTTAAATTAGTTTGGCCATCAAAACAAAATGAACATAATATTTATCTAAAACAAAATGCTGCTAAAGAATTGGGATATAAATATGAAATTTGGATTTATAATGAATGATGTTTTAAGGATTAATCCATTGATAGTTGTCTTGGACTCTCGCAAGCGCACCATCCGGTCCAGATTCTTTTCCAGATGGCATTGTTCCATAAAGCCATTTTGCAAAAGCCCCTTGGTCATTGCTCACGCGAGAATTCGCTGTTGAATAAAATCGCATCATCGAGTTGTCTAACGTATAATTGTCATATAAATCTCCGTATAATTGTTTGTTAGTATTAATGATATCTGGATTCAACATTTGCGTTTGTTTTTTAACAGCGCTATCGATTTCATCATAAACATCGGGATTAAAGCTGGGTGCGGCTGCTAATCTATTAGGGTTGTCATTGATGTCGGTTAGCAATACATTTCCAAATGGATTTTGCTTAGTAGTTGGATGAAAATTGGTTCGCAACAATGTTTCTAATGTAACCGGATTTGTGGTTGTTTTGGAAGCTTTCTGCTCTTTACGTTTGTTAGTTGCAAATCCCTCTTGTTTAACTATTGAACTAACTAGTTGTTGTTTTCTTAATTTATAAAGTGCAAAAATAATTGCCAAAGTAATGAATCCTATGATGATTAAATTCCAATTTCCAGTTAATATGAATGCTAAAATACTGATAATTATAATCAATCGACTTATAGCATTTAATTTTTCTTCAAAAGTCATTTGTTGTGTAGGCCAGATTTGCAAAATATAGTCTTTATTAAATATGATTGAAGGTTCATTTGTCCAAAATGAAAGCGTCATTATATATAATATAGACTTTTATAATTAAAAATTATTTATATTTTATCTATAACAAAATTTGAATTATCTAAATTTAACATCTAAAACAACCCCTGTATAAATAACACTTTATTACTTACATGTTGTAATAGTTTTTCTTTTTTTACATAATCTTCTAAATTTCTAATAGCATAATGAATTAAAGAAAAATATTGAAAAAGTAATAAAGGAAATTCCAAGAGAAAAATATGAAAATATATTTACAGGTGCTTATGAAAGACCAGAAAAATAAGTATCAAAAAAATAAAACAAGAAAAATTAAGAAGCAGCATAAATAAATTTTTATGTAGAATGACCTACATAAAAATCGGTGTTTGAAATGTAAAAAGGTGTAATAATTATGCAAATTCATTGTTTGTAATAGAATGTTCGTTTAATATTTTAAGAATGTGTCGTAGGTACTTTTTATACAACAAACTCTTTTATGTAAAAAAATTGAATTGTTTTTATTTACATTATTATAATAACAATAATAACATAAATGAAAGGAAAAACAGTTTATATTATCTTGTATAATTATTCTGATAGTAATTATTCTATTATTAGAACTATGGAAAAATTAGATGAAGCATATGATTATATATGTAACCAAGAAAAAGATAGTGCGTTTGGTATGTTAAGGTTAATTCATGTAAAAGATGAAGTGGACATTAGAGAACATTTGGACGAAAATAAGTTGAATGTATGTTATATTACTACTGATGATTATAATGTAATTGATATACAAAAATATTACGGTTATGTTTCTAGTTATGTAATTATTTCAACGTTAATTTATTAAATTATTTTCCATTCTTTTTCCCCTTTTTGTTAGTTGGTTGTTCTGGTGGTTTTGCGCCTCTTGGTGTTTTTTCTACTTTTTCTCCTGTGCTAAATTTACTTGTTTTAACTTTAGTTTCGGCACCAAACATTTTAATTAAATCATCATCACTCATAGTTGGTTGAGATTGAACATTAGTCATGTTACAAAACGCTGATTCTGCTTTTGATTTTGCGTTTGCTTCAGCTCTTGATCGAAGTCGTTCCTTCATTTTAGCATTTTTCATGTTTTTATTTAATTGAGCTTCCATTGCGCCCATATTTATTTTAGCTCCTTTTCCTAAACCTGGTATGCCCATTTGTGAAAACATTTTTTGCATGTCTCCCATTCCAGGCATATTTTTCATTTTATTTAATAATTCTACACCCTCTTCCATTAATTCAGATTCTTTAATTTCTCCAGATTTAAGTTTTTCATCCAATTTACTTCCAATATTTTTAACCATATTCATCATTTTTCCTGGATTTTTGAATAATTTTTGAAATACATCAGTCACATTTCCATTATTTTCCATATCTAAATTCAAATCTTTAGCTGTTTCTTCTGCTAATTCCATTGCTAATTTACCCAATTTTCCATCCATCATAGAATTAATATGTTCGTGAATCTGTTCAGCATTAGGAATGTTTTCCATATTAATGCCAGATTCACTTCCATTATTTGGTGTTCCATTTATATCAAATAGATTTTGCATGCCTTCTAATGTTTCTTCTAATTTTTTTTTAAGTTCTTCCTCATTAATAGCTTCAAATAATTTTGCAGTATCTCCTAAATCAGTTGTGCTATGAACGGAACCAATAACAGAAAATAATATTAATTGTAAATATTTCCAAATTGTTTCTTTTGTATTATCACTAATGTCACAATTCCAAAGTTGTTTAAATACTATTCCTGGTAAGAACTCTGTGTTTATTTCTGAATTATCTGCAAATATTTCGACATTTTTATATAACAAATCAAAAAACCGTTCTGGAAACTTGTTTACACAATGTTTAAATACAAATAAAGTTTCTTTTTTTTTCGATTCTTCTAAATCAATGGATTGTCTATTCCACCATCTAGCTATAATTCCTGAATATTCTGGAAATGTTATTAATATATCAGTTGTAAAATCATTAATAATTTTATAAAACTCTTCTGGTGGATTTAAATCTTCTATAGATTTTTCTTTTTCGGTCATTATAAAGATAATAAAAGAAATATATTTAAATCAAACTAATTTAAATATATTATATTTTATAATTATTTGTATCAATTACGGTTTAATTACATTTTTTACTATTTTATCATATTCTTCTTTAGTAGTTCCCGACATAGAATTAAGAACAATTTGTATATATTTGTCATTTTGTTTTTGGATTGTTATATTCTGGATGAAGTTTTTGCAATTCTAGAATTTGTTTTACATTTCAAATACCGATTGTTATATACAAATAATTAAATACTTGGATTAAAAAAATATATATATTATAAAATTAGATTAGTCGGTATATTATACAGTGTAATCAATATCACACGTAAATTCTCTAGTAACTTGATTAACTGGTCGAGCATAATATGATATAGAATTTTTCGTGTCTCCATATCTTTGTAACAAAGTTTCATTCATTATTGGAACAATGCAATTCGCAAGTTCGCATTTTGGATTTCCTGCTTCAATAATTTCAATATCATATTTTGAATGAATGCTTAATTTATTACGAATTTCTACATTCACTATGCGTTCCATGAATTCTGACATAGTTATGTTTTTATTTAATGTAATGGTAGTTGTAATAGAAGTAAATGGAATTTTAAAATAACATTCAATAATATTTGATTCTTGAGTGGTTGTCATTGTATATATTATACATAAAGTGTAATATCATAATTTAATTTCAATTTTTTTTAGATTATGATATAAAATTATTGATGAACTAACATAGCAATTTTTGATAAGTTTTGAATATATTTCATAGTTTTAGCTTGATTTTCTACAGACATTTCTTTCACAGGATTTCTGAGGCGATCAATCGATTCCATAATTTTATCCGCATTATCATTTCTGGCTAAATCAGTTGAATAATCTTTGGATAAAAAGAAATTAATATCTCCTGCATCAATTTGTTGTTTATATTGTGTATATACATATGTGACCCAAATTCTAACTAACAATTTTGGATTAGCTTTTCGAATAGCAATCAAAGCATTTTTAGCTGTTAAAATATCAACGTCTTCTGGAAAAACACTTTGAATATCATTAACAAATTCTGCAAAATGATCATTGAAAACAGTAACTAAATTGGTGGCCATTGTATGTATATTTTAATTATATGTTTTTCTTTAAATTATATTTTATATAAATTATAATTCAAAATGACATATCAAAATCAAATAACTGTTCTAAATAACTAACAGTTTCATTATATCCTCCAATAAAAATTTTATTATCAAATACCATTGGAAACATTCTATATTCTTGTCCAATCATATTTTTCATAAATTCTAAAAACTCTTCTTTGTTTTCTAAAATAAATTCGTCACAATCGACTATGTCAAACATAAATTGTTTTTCTTTAAGTAGCATTTTCACTTTAGAACAGTTTATACAACCGCTTTTGCTATAAATAGTAAATTTGCCCTTTGCTGGAATAGGAAAATTCATAATATATTGTAATAAGTATTTTTTTATATTTTAAGCGCAACAATTGTATAACGGTTTATATAACGGTTTATGAATACTTTATACTAGACAACTCTTGCTCTCTTTTTCGTTGCAATGCCTCTATACTCATCTCACCTTCTTTTATCTTATTTGAATTATAATCGACATCATCTTGCGGAGATTTCATCGTTAAATTCATAGATTCATTCAAAGTTACATAATTATGCATTTGTCTTAAACCACCATCACCCTTAACACCTAAATCTGTATCAGATTGATCCAAAAAACTAAAATTGTCTGACACAATTCCTCCACTAAAACCACCAAAAGCACCAAAACCATCTTGAAAATTTCTTGGCTCCATATTATTCTTAGTAGCTTGTCTAATCTCTTGTTCTACTTGGGGCTTAAGATGCCTATATATATCATCCCCATATATTACCTTATAATTTTGATTTAATAATAACAATGCAGGAACTTTGGTTACATTTTCAGGCATTATTAACTTTTGACCATTTTGTAATATTATATACACATTACCATTTGATTCTTTTACACGTTTATCTATACACACAAAATGTATATTATTCGCATTCTGCGTTTTACTTACTGTTTGCAATAATTTTTTTGATGGTTCACAAAAATTGCTATAATATAAGATACAGCTCATTTAAAATACCTTAAGTTTTTTACTGTCAGTTTTTAACTTATTTTAGATATTTAAAAAAATTGAAATATAATTTATACAATATTAAATATACAATTATATATAGATACAATGACGTCAAAAATTTCTAATTTAAAAGAAGAATCTGGAAGAATGACATTTACTATATCAAACATTGATGTTAGTTATGCCAATGCTTTGCGAAGAACTATTTTATCAGATATTCCTATTGTTGTTTTCAAAACTACACCTTATGAAGAAAACAACGCTATTATAACTATCAATACTACACGCCTAAATAACGAAATCGTAAAACAAAGACTAAGTTGCATACCTATTCATATTGATTATTTTAGCACTAATCAACAATCATTATCTAATTATTTGCTAGATTTAGATGTAGAAAACAAAACTGACACAAACATCATTGTTACAACTAAACACTTTAAAATATTAAACACACAAACTAATACTTATTTAGATGATAACGAAGTTAAGAAAATATTTCCACCATTTATTCCACCAACCGGAAGCGGTGAATATTATATTGATTTTCTCAGACTTAGACCTAAAATTTCAGATGAAATACCAGGAGAAAGAATCAAATTAACTTGTAAATTTGCAGTAGGAACTGCAAAAGAGGATAGCATGTATAATGTTACAGGAACATGTTCATATGGATTTACACCAGATTTTTCTAAAATAGAAGAACAATTAGAAATTCGTAAACAAAAGTGGAAGGATGAACAAAAAACAGAATCGGAAATTAAATTTGAAGCCGAAAATTGGAAATTATTAGAAGGATTGCGATATGTAATTAAAAACAGTTTTGATTTTGTAATTGAATCTGTTGGAATTTACAATAATGATAGAATCATTATTGAAGCTTGTAAAATTCTACACAAAAAATTAGAGGAATTAAAGCAAATGATTCATTCTGATGAAATGGAAATAAAGCGTTCAGATAATATTTTGGAAAATTGTTATGATGTAACATTAGTAAATGAAAATTATACCATCGGAAATATGTTGAATTTTGAATTATATAAAATATTTTACACAGATTTAAAGCAAATTAATTATGTTGGCTTCAAAAAAATGCATCCGCACGATGATGATAGTATTTTAAGAATATCATTGGAAGATTCTACAAAAGGTATATCCAGCATTAAGACAATGTTAAGTGCTGTAATAGACGAATCTATTAAAAAAATAAAGGGCATTCAAGGGTGTTTTGATGGTTCAAGAACTAATTGTTAACCAACATAACATCTATCTTCAAGACTCATATAATATAATATTATATATTATATATTATATTATTTACTAAAATTAATGGAGATTTCTCATTCTAACAGCATCTATATAGTGTTTTTTCATATTAAAATTTAAACAATGCATTAATAGTGATGGATTCAAATTATTGATATACTTAATAACTACCGTGTTATTCACATAATTTTTATTTGGCATTAAGTCATTAATAAAATGTTCGTGAAGTTTAAACATATGTGTTCTATATTGTTCCGGATATTCTTTTAATGGCTTATTCTTTTTTACATAACAATCTATATAATTTTTATGAAGATTATTTGTAAACATATGTACTTGGTCTCTAAATTGTGACAATTGAGATTTTGTTTCTGGAAAATAATGTAAAAAATCTGGTATTTTTCCAGAATGTCTTAAACACAAATATTGATATTGTAATTTTGGTTGATTACCTCTTAGTTGTTTAACTTCTTCATAAATTGGATTTCTAAATTTAGTCCTATCTCCAGTTTGTGTATTTTTTATTATAACTCCCATAATATTATATGGAGTATTTCCCGATGCATATTTTTCCAATAGTTCCGAATATGTTTCAAATTCAATTTTTGTAGGAATCTTTACATTCGAATTCTTCATATTATCAGACTGTATTACAATATCTATTGGAATATTATAAACACATACATCATCGTCTTCTTGATAAATTTGATACACATTCACCAAATATAATTCTGGTTTTTTAATATGATTTACAATTTTATTTTCAGGATGTTGTAAAACAAAACTATAACATTGAGATTTATCTAATTTTTGTATATCAAGACCATTACATGCGTCTGAAAACATTTTATTAAATGTAGGAGAATTTTGATAAAATGATACATTTGCATCTATTGTATTACGTGTTGCAATCTTCCAACAACTATGTGTTGAATCAAAAAATACATTAATCATTGTTCCTTCGATAAATTCTTCAGCAATAATAGTATCTTTTTTTTCAGGATATTTATACATAAAAGATTCCCCGGATAATGATTTTGGTGGAGAAAATGAAACTACTTTATTTCCTGATAAAATTACAGAACGTAACAACCCATAAACATTAATTAAATCTATGCAAAGTAAGTCTTTATTATAACTAACAATTGTATATTCCTCATTTGATTTAGTAATATAGTGATTTAATTTATAATATTTTTCAAACTCAGGAGGAATATTTCCAATTTTAATAAGATTTTTAAATCCTGGAATAAAAGATAAATTATAACACATGTATTTGCTATTCATATGTATTATAATTTGCGAAATATCTCTATATTATTTTGATATATTATTTGCTTAAGAAAATATATATATATTTGAGATTTAATCATTTATAAAAATTTCTACAATAAATATAAGATGTCAGAACAAAATGATGAAAAAGAACAAGAGCCATCTTTAGATAAACAAAATGACAATATAGATGTAGAACAGAAACCAATAGATATAGAAGAACCAAAATCTATGGAAGTTTTATTAAAGTTGGGGGACATTATATTAATTTCAGATCCCACAAATGAAATACTTAATGATAATATCTTTTTAATTGAATACATAGATCAAACTAAAATTAAATTAATTAATAGCGAAACATTCGAAAAAACGGTTTTGCAAATAGCACCAGATGGATTGATTGGCGATGGCAATATTAAATCCATTAAAGTCATCAGTAGTAATCCTGAAAATGGTTATGCTAGACAAAATGGATTACTTCCAGGAACATGGATTAATATTTACTTTGGTGGAGAAATACCAACTGTAATTACCGGGAAAATTACAGATCTTGAAGAAGATATGATAGAAGTTAGAACTACAGACGACGATACCATATTTATTAATTTCAATTACCAAGGCATTCCTGAAGATTTGCCTATTGAAACATTTGAAATAAGACCACCTATTGCTGAAAAAGAAATATTATCAGCAGATACTTTGGTTGATATAGGAGAACAAGAACAAGAACAAGACGTAGTAAAAGAGATACCTAAAGCTGTTGTAAAAGACAATATTAAACGAATATTTTTTGATATGAATGATATTGAATTTGGAGATATTATTAAAGTAGAGGAATTTGTAACAATAGATAAAGACAAATATCGTTATAATATTGAAACACAAACAAATGATCTGTTAGAAGAAATGATATCTACCATTCCTAATCATAAACGAACTAACAATGTATTAAATAGTATTCATATTATGATAACTCGTTTTTTACAATTAAGAGATGTTTCATCTACGTTTGATAATAATAAAAATATTACGGGGGTAATAAAACGTAGTGCAGAAGATAGACCCTTAGCAGAATATTTATCTGAATTTAAAAACACGTTATATTGGATTATGTTAGTTGCAAAAAATGTAAAAAAGATATATCCAGAAGAAGAAGCTGAATATAAACGTTATGATGATTATGAAACTTTAAATTTAAATGAAGATTTAAAAGAAATGTCTTCATTATATATAACTCGTCAAGCTACTAGAAATTTATCAACATCATATTCTAGTTTTACACACAATTCATTTGATAAATATATGACGCCATTTTATTCAGTAAATCCTGATTCAGTGAATGATGTATTTTCAGAATCTAATGGTATTATAATTGAAGGAAATGTTGAAACAAATATAAATGCTATTATTGATAATTTAGGTGATTTGTATTCTACAATTGTTGGAAATTCTGAAATTAATAATAGACGTTTTATCATACAAAGATATAATTTAGCTTCAGAAAAATTACAAGCAAATAGTTTTAAGGGTCAGCATTTAATAACTCATCGCGTAAAGGTTACCCAAAATGATCCGATATCTATAAATTCAATCATGACTCTTCCAGAAGCAACTGTTAGATTTTCTAAAGTAAATTTACCGGGAAGTAATTTATTAGTTAAAGCAAATCTTAATCTTCATTTTTTAAACTATTGGCAATTATTAAAACAACAAACTAACTTAACTAGAATTACAATTGATGGATTAGATAATGAAATAGAATATGATGATTCTAACTTTGTTGATAATATAAAGCAATATTTATTAGACTTGACTGAATATGAAAAACCAGAAGAACTAACAAATCTTGATATTTATAAAATATTTTTAAGAACGATTATACCAAAAATAAGAATTTTATTTTCACTTGTAAAAAAATATATAAAAGGTAGATTATCATTAGTAGATGTAGTAAATTATTTAGAACCATTTATGATTTATCCAATTGATTTAACATATATGCAATTTAAAGAAATAAATAGCTTTTTATATGAAAAAATAAAAGAATATAATGCTAAATTTAAAGAATTTTCAATATCATTTTCGTCATTGAGACATGGAAAACATACTACAACGAATGTTGGTTCAGATAATAGATATATTTTTAATAATCCATTGTTTAATATTTTAGAAAATTCAAAATCATACGATTCGGTGATGATGAATAGAGAAATTAAACAAATATATGGATTCAGTGACTTAAATATGAAAATTAGTGGTTCTGAATTTTTAAAAAGTATAAACGTTCAAGATTATGGTAATTTATTTAATACAGCTGTAGCGTTTACAAATATTGATCTTATGTTTCCAAATAGTTTAACTCAAATTTTTAATACTGATAAATCTCGTATGAAAGAAATAGTTGAAAAAGATAAACAAAAGGATAAGTGTTCTTCATTTATAATAGCTAAAAAATATTATTCGGAAGATGAATTAAAGGCTGATAATGATAAACCTATTTATTATGATAAAGAATTTGATACAACGAATTATGATATAATTGATGAAAAATATAAAAAAGAACGTGATAATCTGTCAACTGAAGAGTTAATTGTCTTTTTGGCTGATAAATTTAAGAATAAAGATAAAATGGATGAAGAATCAGCCGAATATATGGCAAATACTCTTGTAAATCAAGCTAAAAAAGTTAGAGAAGGTGATTATGCGATATTAATTAATAATTTTACAACCCAATACGGGGAACAATTTGCAAATGAAATGATGTATTATGTTAGAAACAATGATACCTGGGTTGTAGACAAAGATATTGACCCAAAAGCTTTTATTAAAGACGATGATGTATTATGTAATATAGATTATAAATGTATGTATAATTCATATGAAAAAGGTGAGGATAAATGTGAATCCATTGATGTTTCAAAAGATTCTATAATTCAACAAACATTAAAACAAATTACCGAACAATTTGATAAACATTATGATATTTCTAAAGCTGAATTAAATACTATTATTACCAAAAATTTAGATTATTATAAAAAATTATTTAGTAGGCTTCAAGAACTCAAAAAAAAGGCATCATTAAAATATAATAATTATCAATATGAATTAGGTTTAAAAATTGCGGATGAAATAAAAAGTAAAAAAACATCCCCATATGTTAAATTGCGAGATTTAATTATGGGACAAAATGACTTTATAAAACGTCAAATAGATATTATTAAATTTGTTTCAGTTTATTGTTATGAAGGTAATCCGGAAACTCCCAATATCAATGATGGTGAAATGGAAAATAAATGGTGGATGTATTGCAAAGAAACTAACACTAAATTATTACCAACATTTCATTACACATTGGCATCAACATTTATAAACAATAATAGTAAATACGATGATGTATTGAATGAATTAAAACGAACTATTGGAAAAATTTCAGATGACGGGGATGCTTGGGTAGATGAGCATAGTGGAGAAGTTATTTGTCCGATTGATTTCGATGTGTCTGAAGGTTACAAAGAGGGGTTTGTAAATAAAAGCAGAGATATAATTGAAAAAGATGCGGCAGATATTCGACTTGAAAATAAAGAGAAAAAAGAAAAACGATTAAGTCCAGAAGGCGAAATAGTATCAAATGTAGTTTCAATATTAGCAACAAATATGGGAATAGATATTGAGCAATCTAGGGAATTTATAATAAGAGTTGTAACTGATTTAATGAGTGATACAAAAATTATTGAAAAGGAACCAGCATATAGAAAAAGAGAAGAAGAAGCTGCAAAAAAAGGCAAAAAATTACCATCATACGGAACAGTATATGCTTCAACAGTGTTATATTTAACTTTAGGCGCATATTTAATAGGCATTCAAACTAGTATACCTCCTATAAGAACACGTAAAACGGCACCTGGGTGTGTAAGGTCGTTTTCAGGGTTTCCATTTGAAGGAGAAGGGGATGATAGTTCTGTTATGTATGTAGCATGTGTTGCATTAAAAAGTCGTGATCCAACAACAATTCCTTGGATTGCGTTGCCAAAAAATGAAGAAAAAATAGTTGAAAAATTGAAATTGTTTATAATAAGATATTTATTGCCTTATGGACAAGTAGAACAAAAAATAAAAGAAAAAACGGAATATTTGTTAGTTAATCCTCCTGATTTTATACCCGAAGAACACGATTTATCGAAATGGTTAAATTTTTTACCACCATTAAAAAAATTCCATATAAATAATCTTCAAAATACAAGTGAGGCATTTTTATCAGAATTACAAGATGATTTACAATCTGGAAATTACAGACAATCCGAAAAAATATTAGTAGTTCAATCCAAAATTATTGCGTTTTCATTAGCAATTCAAGAGGCAATACAGAAAATTGTAGAAAAGAAAAATTTGCTTTTGAAATCTGGAGGCCAGTTTTTTATGGATAATGCTTGTTGCAATGAACAAAATGCATCATCTCTTACAACATTAGATTATTTTATTAATGACGATAAAAATATAGAGATTTATAATCATATAGTTTTTAGTTTATCTGCCCTTCTTAAAGATATTAAAATTTTGACAGAGGGAGCTATTATGCTTTCAGAAATAAATACAAAAAGGTCATTTCCTTTAATAACGGATGATTTTAGCGAAGAAACTATATATCGTGCGTTTATAGTGTTATGTAAATTTCAATCAACAATTCCATTGTCTGAAGAATTAGCATCAGTGTGTGTAGACAAACCGGATTATTTAAAAAAAATGGATAGCATTCAAGAAAAAATTGCAAAACTAAAACGTGATGGAAGACATTATTCCAAAGAACAATTTTTTCGTTTATTTCAAATTGTTAGTAGAAATAATATAATTAAATTATCACTTGGAGATGTGAATGTTACATGTGTAAATAATTTAAAAAAAATATTAACTAATTTAGATGAAGAAAATGATGAAAATGTTCCAAAAGCGCTTACACAAAAGTTAGAACCATTGATTGAAAGTTATGATGTAACTATACAAGAAGATACGCGCGAAATGAGAAATTTAAAAGATTATTTGGATACGTCAAATGATAAAATGAGAAGAGAATTATTGGAATTTATTAAATTAAAATCAAAACTGAATGCAGCTGAATTAAAAAATATAACAAAATTTATGCAACAAATAAGTGTCTGGAGTTTTGATGTAAATGTTAGAAATTCCGATATTAAAATTTCAGATGATGGATTATATAACTATATAAATTTTATGAAGAATTACATAGAGTTATTTGTAGTAGTTTTTCCTTCAATGATAATTAATCAACGTATACAACGAATTGAACCACCTAAATATTGGGGATTAGCAAAAAATCATGTAAGCGATGTAATTGATATGGTGTCTGATTTTTACAAACCTATTGAAAAGTTTTATGGAGACATAACAATAAGAAATATATTAAATGAAATTATGACAAAAAGCAGGGGGATTTATTTATTATCTCAAAACACTCCAATACTAACAAATATAACAATAGGTGATACAGAATTATATAATGTCTTTGATAAACGCACTACAACGCTTTTGTATGAATATTATTTTTTGAGTGTATTGAGTGATTATATGTATTTAACAAAGGATCCAACAATGATAACAAGAATGTTGGAAAAAGGTCAAGCAGATTTATTTTCGGCTGATTTTTTAATACAACAACAATTAAATTTTACAGAAGATGAGCAAGAGTTTATTGAAGGTGATGTAATAAAATTAAATAAAGAAGTTGCAAAATTGTTAGTTTCTTATTTGCAAATAATGATGAGGTCTAAAAAGACGATTGATGTTTCCTATAAAGATATAGAGGATAAAGTATTTAAATTAAAGGAAGCGGAAAAATATGATTTTACCGATAAATTAAAAGATTTATCAGATGAAGCGCGAGCGGTTGATACCATTTTAAAGCATCATAAATTAGGGCCTTTATATAGTCTAGGTACGTCTAAAGGTATAAAAGAATATGACCCAGAACATTTTGAACATGATAAAAAAATTGCTGAAAATGTAGCAAAAATTCAAAACAAATTAAGAAAAAATGGGTTGAATGATTATATGGATTTAGATGATGCCGTAGAACAAATTGCAACAGATGGTGCGATTGATTTAGATATAGCAACTGATATGAATCCGACAGATGATTATGATGATGGTGACCCGTGGGGTGATGAAATTGAAAATTATGATGAGTATGACTAGTTTGTTTAGATTTATCCCTCTTTAGTGGATTATAACTCATATGTATAATACAATACATTAACAATTTAGATATAAATTATAATTGTAAATTTTATTACTTTGGTAACTATTTGTAATGTTTACTATTTTAGATTCAGCGTGTAAACATATTATACTATCTATTAACCACACATTTTATACACCAATCATAATATGAAACCTATTTATAATTATAATTGTAATTTATAATTATATTTTTTTCAATTCAATCTAAAATTATAAAAATAATATATATAATAACAATATATGTTAAAAAAATTTGCACGAAATAATACAACCTTATTTTCAATAATACTATTTTTGATAATTTTTATTGGACTGCAAATGATTAAACCGATGTTTTTATATAATGATGATGGTTCACTAAGAGAGTTTGGTGTTGGTTATAAAAATAAAACAATATTGCCGTTATGGTTATTTTCTATTGTTTTAGGAACACTAACATATACATTAGTGTTGTATTATGTTAAATATTAAATTGTTTGTTTTTCTGTATTTTGGTTATTTCTTTCTCTTATAGTTTGTAAATCATATTAAGTTATATAAGTTGTCGAGTTATTTATTTCATCTTGTTTAGCAGTTTCTTCCTTTTGTTTAATATATGCGTCATGTTCAGTTTTTATTTGTTCTACACTTTTAACGCAACCTCTTGTTGCTAAATTATAATATACTATGGACGATATTAATATTGCGGTGTATACATACCAAAAAGCCTCACCAATATTGTCCTTTAATACAACCAAATCTAATAATTGTTGTTTTATTTCCTGATTTTCAAATGAACCAGGTGTCATCAATGGCTTTAATGTTTCCCAAATATTTAAAAAATTATCTGGATTTATTTGATTAATTAATATAGATTTATTTCCACATATTTTTACGATTGCCTCTGCTGCATGTGATAGTTTGCTCTTTTCATTTATATCTTGTGTGTTTTCAATCATTTCATTTAAATCTGTTCCCATCAATATTGATGCAAAAATATCATTTGCTCCACCGGCTACAACATAATAACCGATTACATCAGAAAACGCACTTTTAAATCCTGGAAATATAATTAATATGGTTAACATTATTCCAAAAATTAAAATCCATGGTATAAATGTAAATAATGCGGCGGCACCAATATTTTTATCCAAAGAACCTCCACATTTCGCCATTAAATATCCTATATTTAAGAATAATTGACTAACAACAACAACACATAAATAAAATGCTAAACTTTTTGTTGTTTTAACATAAAAATCAGGTGTTACTCCATCATTAGTTAAATCAGACAGAATTAATTTAGGTTTGCCGATGCTTGGAAATGCAAAGTATAAAATGGTAATAATAATAAAAAATAATAAAGATTGAAAAGATATATCCATATAGTTAATTGGTATATTTTTTTTTTATTTTTTAAAGGTATTATTTATAAGTTATTATAACAATGAATTCTTTTGGATATGAAAAACCAATGTTAACAGAACCTGGCGTTAAATATTTTATAGGTGAAACTCTTAAACAATGTCATAATTTTAAAGAACAATATCAAAATATGATATTTAATGTTGGATTATTTATTATATTTGTTATAATTTTAGGGTCATTGCTTCTGTATAAATATAAAGGTAAACTAACACCTGAAGAAATAGAAGAAAAAGAATCTATTAAAAAACATTATATTCTATCTAAAATTAAAAATTTTCAAGATGCAAAAATTAGAGCGCAACAAGAATTAATTACAGGACTGCCTCATTGGGACACCGAATTTTGATATATTGACTAATTTAGGCCTATTTTAAGCCTTATATTTTAGCGGAAGCATTCAAAAAATAGAATAAATATATAGTTATATTCTATAATGACTCAGTCAACTACATTTACACCTATCGAAGCCATTAATGAATTTTATAGATTAAAAGATAAATACGAAACAGGATATTATGAAAAATATGTTAAACCAATCATCAGAAGCAACAAATCTAACAAAGAAAAACGCGTAGATTATTCTAAACTACCCAAACATGAATGTATTAATTGTAAAAGAAATGTAGGAACTATTTTTACTATAACAACTGACAAAATAAAACTTTTTACAGCAAAATGTGGTGATGTAAACGAACCATGCCCACTTAATATACAAATTAATTATTCAACTAGACAACAAATAAATTCTATAATTAAAGAGGGACTTACTGACATAGAAGAAATCAAATTAAATATTATAAAAGAAAAAAACAATTCATTATTTTTTAAACAAAATGTAGTAGACGTATTTGCCAAACTAACAGAAGAACTTAAATCAGCTACAGAAAGAACCGGATTTGCCATAGAAACACACATATTAAAAAATAATAATCCTGAAAAACTTGCTATATTAAAACAACATATAAATGATTTTGGAAAAGGATGTATAATGCCATTTAAACAAATGGTTCAACAATTCAACGAAACTAACAACGAATTAATATTAAATCAAGCCGTTAATTTTTACATAAACGAAATGATACCAAAATTAAAAGAAATACAGTCATTAAAATATGACATTAATATAGTTGAATATGACGAATTAAATAATTTATACAAATTAATTCAATTACCTAATTCGCTAGAAAGCAATGAGTTTTTTTTGCAAAGCGATGATAAAATTATTAAATTCATTCGAGGCGTTAAAAAAGAAAAGAGCAAAACGAAAAAATCCACTACTACTCTTATTGGTCAAGTAAAATCAAAAAAAACAACAAGAAAAATAAAACCTATTGCTGATATAGTTTTAGAAGATGATGATACAGAGATTGGCGATAACATTCCAACCCAGGATGATATTTAACAATATTTATTTTGAAATTAACGAAATGTTAGATAGAAAAACAAACAAGACCAACCGAATTTCAAAATCCAAAAGGCTCGCCTGCGAGACAGGCTTTGCAAATTTCGTCTTTCATTTTTTCTACACAATGTAATCAAAATCCTAACCAAGTTAAAAAGAGTTATGCTAACATGGTTTTCTTAAATATTAATCCAGCTCAAACTCCTGTAAGCGCTGGTTTTAGACCAACCACTAATTATAATTACTCTTATAATGCATCACCCGGTGTTGGATTTTATGATGCTAACACAAAATATGACAATCATTATTATAGACCATATCTTCCGCCATCTCCAATTTCAAATAGCAAATTTATTAATCCTTCAAAACATATGACTGGGTTTGCTTCTAATCAAAATGTTATTTAAATTTTTCATTTATTATTCAAATAACATTCAAATAACATTGTAAATAATAAATATTTTATAAATTAGATTGGATAATTTATAGCTGGGCTAATAAATGTTGTAACCGATGACGTCGGTCTTGCCTTTCTGCAAGTTATCCATCTTATAAATGAGTTTATGCTGGCAAACATCTCTTTTCTTATAATATAATTGCCTTTTTACATAGAAATCCAAATGTGAAAGAAGTAATAAACAA
>Ga0078894_10000820_pt1 | contig 22264 bp, 18 predicted proteins | sample LauGreSu1BDMLBSD_2_FD_67506 | JGI IMG/M metagenome (GOLD analysis project Ga0078894, IMG submission 67506) | Freshwater lake microbial communities from Lake Michigan, USA - Su13.BD.MLB.SD (version 4) (version 4) | ecosystem: Environmental > Aquatic > Freshwater > Lake | place: Lake Michigan... | reverse complement strand
TCGTATTGATTTTGTAAATGGTTATTTGCAAAATGGAGACCAAACGCAGGGGATTAAATTTTCTTATAAATTATTTTAGCGACGAATCATAGGGATGTGCTCAATTTCATCCTCATAATACATTTCTCCAGCCTGTTCCCAGCCTAGTTCGCCATAAAACTTTTTAAGGTATAATTGTGCTCCAATTTTGATGGGATGTTTTCCAAATAATCTTTCACATTCATTAATGGAATACTGCATAAGTGCTTTGCCCGCTCCAATACCTCTGTGTCTTGGAGATCCAACTACTCGACCAATACTTTGATAGCCCGGATAACTTTGATTAATGTCAAATAAGCGAGTTGTGGCAATTAATTCGTCACCCATCCAGCCCATGGTATGATAGGCAATTTGGTCATTATTGTCCATGTCTAAAAAAACGCAATTTTGTTCAACGACAAACACTTCACTTCTAAGTCTTAAAATTTGGTAAAGTTCATCTACAGACAGTTCGGAAAAATGCTTAGTGCTCCATATGATATTAGCTGTATTTGACATAGATGTGAATTTAAAATTTTAATTAAACTGTTTACTTGACTAGGCTTTATTTTTTTTGTAATATATAATGATAGTTAAGTGTACTATCTCTTGTTATTGGATTTAAAAATTCTCCTGTCAATGTACTTACGTGGAAGGTGGAGAGGAATTCGATTTTATTAAATTTATTCAGCAGGCTATCGTTCATGTTTTCCTTAGTAATCAAAATATAATCATTACTTTTCAATAAATTTAAGTCCTCTATATTTTGGTAGCTATGATTGCTATAAAAATCCATACTTCTCTCAGTATTAATTTTAAATAAATAAAAATTGCTTTTATTTATTTTATGTTCATTTACATAACTAGTTACTTTATTGCCTAACTGGTATTCTAATAATTTAGGGTAAAAGAATAAACCTAAAAATAAGTTTGTAGTCAAAATGGTAAATAAAGCAAAATGTATCATTTTGGAAATTTGGCTATAATTTCTGTATAAAATAATACCAAAAGAGATAAACGCGAATAGTAATGCCGCAATGATAGCGAATTTGTTGGTATTGAATGGAATGAACAAAAGAATAACTAGTAATAATATAATGATACTATATACTAGAAAGTGAATAATGTTCAAGCTTTTCTTTATAAAACTATTATCATGTTTCAAGGATATACTATATATATGCTTAGCTGTAATGATGGCAGCAAAAGGCAAAACAATATAAATGTAATGTGGTAACTGATAATTACTGATCCCCAGTGCAAAATAGGTTATTATAAATCCAGGTAAGGTAATCCATTCGTCATTAATACCTACGCTGAATTTATTTCTAAGAAAATTGTAAATCTCTAGGAATAAACCAATAATCAAATATAATATCCAAGGTAAGAATCCCCATAATAAATTTTGAAATAAAAAAAAGATGCTATCATTTTCATGCCATACACTTTCTCCTGTAATTCTACCAAAGCTTTGGGTCCAATAAAAAAATCTTATTCCGGAAGTTCCCGTTTTGTCGTACATGACTTTTTCCGGATGTAAATCAAATTGTTTATATAATCCTATGTCCATTGGAATTAATAATATAATAATAATCACTAAGCCAACTAGATACTCCCATCTAAAAAATAGTTTATAATTTTTATGAATTATGAAATGAGGAGCAAAGGAAAATATTGGCACCATCAAGGCAATTGGCCCTTTTGTCATCATTCCAAAAGCGATAGCTACAAAAGCTGTAATTAGGGATAGCCATTTTTTGTTTTGTAACCAACTTGAAAATTGCCAAATACCTAAAATAACCCAAGCCATTAACATGGTGTCGGTTCTTACATCGTGTGTTATCAAAAACATTGCCTGCGAAGTCGCTAGTACTAATGAAGCCAATATTGCAATTTCTTTAGCATAATAAAGTAGGGTAAATTTATACGTACTATAAATTGCAATTATTGCCATCAATATTGATGGAAGTCTGTAAGCAAAATCATTGATCCCGAATACATACATACTTAATGAACTCAACCAAAAAAGTAAAGGGGGTTTATCTAAGTAATCTTTTCCTTGGTCAAAAATTTCCAAAAAGCTTTTATTTTGCAGCATTTCTCTCGAAATATTAGCATATTGGACAGCGTCCACTTCCATTAAGGGTATGAAAATACTGCCAACTATGTAAACAATGATGCTAGCAATTATATAATTGAAGTATACTTTATGAGTGTTGTTTTTATGGATATTCAACATTTAATAATAAATTAGTTTTAATCTTATTTTTAAAAAAAATGAAATAATTTTACCATTATTTCAAATATATTATATTAATCAAAATATAGTTATATTTAATATAAATATCATAAATATACAAATGAATATCAACAAAATTTCAATTATTGTACCGGCTTATAATGAGGCATCTACGATCTCCAAAATATTGGATAAATTAATTCATTTATCATTGATAAATGACATTAAGAAAGAGATTATAGTAGTCAATGATTGCTCAAAAGACAATACTGAAGTTTTAATTCAAAATATTATAGCGGCAAATCCTAGTACTGAAATAGTATATTTAAAACACGATAAAAATTCAGGAAAAGGAGCAGCTATTCATACTGGTATAAAAAATGCTACAGGGGAATATCTTATTATTCAAGATGCCGATTTAGAATACGACCCTAATGAATTTAATAAATTATTAAAACCGGTAATTGATGGTTATGCCGATGTTGTTTATGGTTCAAGATTTATGGGAGGATCTGCACACCGAATTTTATTTTTTTGGCACACGATAGGTAATAAGTTTTTAACCTTTTTGTCAAATTTATTTACGAATTTGAATTTGACTGACATGGAAACCTGTTACAAACTTTTTAATACAGAAATGGTAAAGAGTTTAAAATTGAAAGAAAAGCGATTTGGTTTTGAACCTGAAGTCACTTCAAAAATTTCCAAAATTCAAAATATTCGAATTTACGAGGTAGGTATATCTTATTATGGTAGAACCTATGCAGAAGGTAAAAAAATTAACTGGAAAGACGGCGTCAAAGCCATTTACTGCATTATTAGGTATAACTTATTTCCTTAAGCTTAGGAGGTTATAAATGACAAAGAATGCAGTCTTTATTTGAAATAGGGAAAAATTTAGACTTTAGCCAAACTCTTTGCTTTTATTGATGGCAATCCCAACATATTTTCGCAATTTTGCCCAAATTATTTCCCAGCATGACTAAAAAGGTAGCCATTATAGGAGCAGGTCCAGCAGGTTTAACTGCTGCGTATTTGTTAGGTAAAGCTAAACAACAGGTAACGGTATTTGAAAAAGATCCACAATATGTTGGGGGTATTTCAAGAACAGAGTCTTACAAAGGGTATCATTTTGATATTGGGGGTCACCGCTTTTTTTCCAAATCAAAAGAAGTGGAAGATTTTTGGACTGAAATTTTAGCAGATGAATTATTAGAGCGTCCAAGAAGCTCTCGTATTTTTTATAATAAAAAGTTTTTTGCCTATCCATTAGCTGCATTTGAAGCATTATTGAAACTAGGGATATTTGAAAGTTTTCTTTGTGTGATGAGTTATTTAAAAGCAAAAGTTTTTCCTGTAAAAGATCCACAAAATTTTGAAGACTGGGTGACAAATCAGTTTGGTAAACGCTTGTTTAATATTTTTTTCAAGACCTATACCGAAAAAGTATGGGGTATACCTTGTAAGGAAATTTCAGCGGACTGGGCAGCCCAGCGTATTAAAGGGTTGTCTTTAAGTAGTGCGGTATGGAATGCATTGTTTAAGCCAAGTGGTAAAAAGAGCAAAGGAGATGTAATTAAAACTTTGATTGATTCTTTCCGTTATCCAAAACGTGGACCAGGTATGATGTGGGAGGAATGTGTGGTAAAGAGTAAGGCTTTAGGTGTGAATATTGAAATGAATACTGGTGTAAATAAAATTGAGCGTCTAACAAATAATACATGGAATGTTCATACAAGCACAGGTGTTGTATTAGAAGCCTTTGATTATGTTTTATCATCTGCCCCAATGCGTGAATTAATTCCTGCAGTGGCGCCATCATTTTCACCTGCAGCATTGCATGCGGCAAGTCAATTAAAATATCGTGACTTTTTAACGGTGGTATTAATATGTAAGGATCAGGATGCGTTTAATGATAATTGGATATATATACATGAGCCAAATGTGAAAGTGGGTCGTATCCAAAATTTTAAATCATGGAGTCCATATATGGTTCCAGATCCTGAAATGGCTTGTTATGGATTAGAGTATTTTTGTTTTGAAGGTGATGGATTATGGACAAGCAGTAATGAAGACTTAATTGCATTGGGTACCAAGGAAATTGACCAAATTGGTTTGACCAAACCTTCGGCAATTGTAGATGGCTATGTAGTAAGACAACCTAAAGCATATCCTGTTTATGATCATGAATACAAGGATCATTTGAATACCATTCGAGAAGCAATAAAAGCTTATAAAGGCTTGTATTTAGTAGGACGAAACGGTATGCATAAATACAATAATCAAGACCATAGTATGATGACTGCTATGTTGGCTGCAAAAAATATAATTGCAGGAACTGAAGTTTATGATTTATGGGATGTAAATGAAGATGCAGAATATCATGAGGGTGGAGACCGTGGTACAGCATCAGGTATAGTAGGACGCGCTGTTCCAGAAAAAATAGTCTAAATACCATAATAATAAAGGCCTCAATTTGAGGCCTTTATTATTATGTAAGCGTTACAAATTATTAAAATAGAATTTTACAAAGTCTTTGACTTTGTAAATAAATCATAAGAGGTTAATAATGTGATTTATTATTTTTTAATAAAATAAATAACATTATTAATATCCATACTTGCCTTTCCAACGCTCATGAAGAAATTTCTTCAATTCTTCTTCTCTTACATTTTTTTGAGGTTGATAAAAAGTAGTACCTTTTATTTCATCAGGAAGGTATTCTTGTTCAAGAAAGTTTTTTTCTCCTAGGTGGGAGTATTGATAATCCTTTCCGTAGTTTAAATCCTTCATAAGTTTAGTAGGGGCATTACGTAAATGCAAAGGCACAGGTAAGTTACCGGTTTTTTGAACTATCGCAAGGCCATTTGAAATGGCTTCATAAGAGGCATTACTTTTTGCGGAGCTAGCTAAATAAATTGCACATTGGGAAAGTATAATCCTACTTTCTGGGTAGCCAATTTTATTCACTGCATCAAAACAGTTATTGGCAAGTAACAGTGCATTTGGGTTTGCATTTCCAATATCCTCGCTTGCAAATATGAGCATACGTCTTGCTATGAATTTAACGTCTTCGCCACCAGCAATCATGCGGGATAACCAATAAATGGCACCATTCGGATCTGAGCCTCGCATACTTTTTATAAAGGCCGAAATAATATCATAATGTTGCTCACCATTTTTGTCATACAAAGCAATATTGGTTTGCGCTACTTGCATCACCCATTCATTTGTAAGCACCAATGGTTTACTGTCATTATTGGTTCCAATTAAGGCCTCAACTGAAAGTTCTAGTAAGTTCAATAATTTTCTTCCATCTCCGCCAGAAAGTTGAAACAATGCCTCTGTTTCTTTAATTTCGATAGGACTGTTTTTAAACAGCTCATCTTTTTCAATGGCTTGTTCAACAAGTTTTATTAATGCTTCTTTATCTAAGGCTTTCAAAATAAATACCTGACATCTGCTCAGTAAGGCGCTGTTCACTTCAAAACTTGGATTTTCAGTGGTGGCACCAATCAAAGTGATAATACCTTTTTCAACTGCACCTAATAAGGCATCCTGTTGACCTTTATTAAATCGGTGAATTTCATCAATAAATAAAATGGCACCATCTTTTGTTTTAGCTTCTTCGATGACTTCTCTTAATTCTTTTACGCCACTACTAATTGCACTCAATTGATAATAGGCGCTGTTAAAAGTTATTGCAATAATATTTGCTAAGGTGGTTTTGCCAACACCAGGAGGGCCCCATAAAATCATGGAAGGCACTTTGCCTTTTTGAATCGCTTTTTGTAAAACACTATCATTGTTAGACAAATGTTCTTGTCCAACTAAATCGGAAAGTGTTTGAGGGCGTAAACGTTCGGCTAAAGGGATAGTGTGCTTCATTAAGCTAAAGTTACACTATTTGTAAAATCTAAAAAATAGTGTAAGTGGATTACCAAAAATTCGACTTGATTTTGAAAAAAACTTATTGTTTTTCAAATAAATGGCCGTTCTCTTTAACCAATTTTAAAGTAATTCTAATATGCAATAAAGCTACGGCACTCGTAATAAACAAAAAGCTAGCCACAATTTTTAAAATGGATAATATTAAGGCAGGTGTTGCTTCCTTTGGAAAGTTAGGCTGTTGAGAAATTAAATCATCAATAAACTTATATAATGTAGCATTTGATGATATTAATATGCTAATAGAGTTTAAGAAAAAAAGACTACATAAAAACAAACTTACATAGGCATTCACTTTAATCCAGTCCTTTAGTTTTGCTTTTAAGATTTGTTCTTTTAAAATTCCTTGACTATAAAATTTATAGCTTGTTAAAGTATAAATAACTAAACAAGCAATCACAAAAACAAAAATCAACGTTGCAGGATTTGCCAATGCAGACATAAAAAACATTACATCAATAATGCCAAAAAAGTAGCCAATTGGCAATAATATGTAAGTTAAAACTTTATAAAGCTTTAGTTGATTATTTAGCATTTTGTTATTTCAAATTTAACTTGATATGTAATTCTTCGAATTGCTTATCATCAATGCTGCTAGGGGCGTCTAACATTACATCGCGACCACTATTATTTTTAGGGAAAGCAATAAAGTCTCTAATACTTTCGCTGCCACCTAATAATGCACATAAACGATCAAATCCAAAAGCAATACCACCATGAGGAGGTGCACCATATTCAAAAGCACCTAACAAGAACCCAAATTTATGTTGTGCTTCTTCAGGGCTCATGCCTAATGCAGCAAACATTTTTTCCTGCAATGCTCTTTGGAAAATACGGATTGATCCACCGCCAATTTCATTACCATTTAAAACCATATCATAAGCATTCGCTTTAATATTAGCGTAAGGATGTTCTAAGTATTTTGCAGCGTCTTTAATTTCAGGTGCATTGTTAATCATAATGTCAATATGATCTGGTTTAGGGGAAGTGAATGGATGGTGTCTAGCTACCCAACGATTGCCTTCCTCATCGTATTCAAATAATGGGAAGTCTAATACCCATAATAATTTAAATTCATCTTCCTTACGAAAGCCTAATTGTTTTCCTAACTCCAAGCGTAATTCACTAATGGCCTTTCTAGTTCTTTCTTCTGCTCCCGCTAATATTAAAACTAAGTCACCTGCTTTTGCATTTGCTGCAGTTGCGATGGCTTTTAATTTGTCTTCTGAATAAAATTTATCTACGCTGCTTTTGAAAGTGCCATCGGCATTACACTTTATAAATACCAATCCCTTCATACCAATTTGAGGACGTTTAACCCATTCAGTTAAATCATCAGTTTGTTTACGAGTATATTCGCTACAGCCAGGTGCTGCAATGGCAATAACTGTTTCGGCTTCATCAAATACTTTAAAATCCACTCCGTTAATGAGTGCAGCATTATCTGTTTTGTCCGAAAACACATGGCCTGGTTTTTTTAAATTACATAATTCCATTCCAAAGCGAATATCAGGCTTATCATTCCCATAATTCCACATGGCGTTTTCCCATGTCATTCTTTGTACGGTCTCGGTGTAATCAATATTTTTTACGTCTTTAAATATGCTTTTAATTAGGCCTTCAAACATGTTTAAAATATCTTCTTGTTCCACAAAACTCATCTCGCAGTCAATCTGAGTAAATTCAGGTTGGCGATCAGCTCTTAAATCCTCGTCTCTAAAACATTTTACAATTTGATAGTAACGGTCATAACCACTAACCATTAATAATTGCTTGAAAGTTTGAGGTGATTGAGGTAAGGCATAAAACTCACCTGCATTCATTCTGCTTGGTACGACAAAGTCACGAGCACCTTCGGGTGTAGACTTAATTAAAAAAGGAGTTTCAATATCCATGAAGCCTTTTTCATGTAAGTAATTTCGTGTTGCACGGTTTACGCTATATCTTAATTCAATATTCTTTTTAACTGCGTTTCTTCTTAAATCTAGGAAACGGTATTTCATTCTAATGTCGTCACCACCATCCGTATCATCTTGAATGGTGAAAGGAGGTACAATCGACGCATTAAGTATTTTAAATTCAGCAACTTTGATTTCAATTTCACCAGTTGGGATATTTGCATTTTTATTTGAGCGCTCAATAACCGCTCCTTTAACTTGCAAAACAAATTCACGACCAAGGGGATGGGTATCCAATTGATTTTGTAGTTCCTCTCCAATTACTAATTGGGTAATTCCATAACGATCTCTAAGGTCCACAAAAGTAATGGCACCGAATTTACGAATGGTTTGTACCCAGCCTGCCAGGGTAACTTCTTGACCTACAAATTGGATATTTAAGGCTCCACAATGGTGTGTACGATACATATAAAACTATTAAAATATGATAGGACTGCAAATATAACCCAATTCCTAGAAAAACCCCATCTTTGCAATATGACTGACCTGCCGATTTCATTAAAAACCAGGAGAATCATCCTTTCTGGTTATTTCTTTCTTACCGGAATTTGTTTTTCAAGTTGGGCTAGTCGGATTCCTGATATTAAATCCCATTTAGACTTAAGCGACGGCGCTTTTGGTGGCCTATTATTTTTTTTACCCATTGGTTCCTTTTTGGGTATTCCTATCTCGGGCAGCTTAACGGCAAAATATGGCAGCAATAAAATGGTAAGTATTGCTGCAATTATTTATCCAATAACTTTGATCAGTATAGGTCTTGCGGAAGATACAACAGTACTTGCAATTTGTTTATTTCTATTTGGTATGGCTGGAAATTTATTCAATGTCTCGGTAAATACACAAGCTGCTTCCTTATCAAAATTATTTGAAAAAAGTATTACCTCCACTTTTCACGGATTTTGGAGTTTAGCTGGATTTGCTGGTGGATTATTAGGAGGTTTTTTTGTAGCAAACTCCATATCACCTTTACAACAATTTTTATCAGTTGCTTTATTAGGCTGGATATTTTTATTTTTTTCAAGACAATATTTAATGCCTGGTGAAAAAAGTACGGGTTCTGTCTCAAAAATGTGGAATAAGCCTAGTCCTTTATTATTACAATTTGGTTTGGTTTCTTTAACAAATATGATTTGTGAAGGAATGATGTTTGATTGGAGTGGCATATATTTTCAACAAGTAGTGAAAGTGTCTGCAGAGTGGAGAACCCTTGGTTATATATGTTTTATGGCTTGTATGACAACAGGAAGAATGTTTGCCGATTCACTCATTAATTATTGGGGTGCTCGAAAACAATTAATGTTAAGTGGCTTGGTGGTCACAATGGGTTTAATGATTGCTGTTTCTTATCCAAATATAATTGTTAGTAGTATTGGATTTATGCTAGTAGGCTTTGGCGTTTCATCGGTTATACCAACTATATATGGAACGGTTGGCCGAAATGCTGCTCCAGGTAAAGCGAGTATTGATTTAGCCTCTGTTTCGAGTGTAGGCTTTTTTGGATTTTTGATGGGCCCGCCGATCGTTGGATTTTTATCGCAAGCAATTGGATTAAGATGGGCATTTTTATGTGTAGCTAGTTTAGGAATAGTGACATTCCTACAAGCCAATAGATTGAAAAAATATTTATAAAGTAAATACAACTACTTTATAAAGTTAGTTCTTCCTGCTTGTGTTTTGGTTTGTATATTATATAGTAATAAGCCAAAATAATAACTCCGGTAACAAAAGGAATCATTGCTAATTGTTTAACGGTGGTAGTGCCAAATACGATTTCATCATCAACTCCAAAAAATTCACTACACATCCAAAATGAGTTTGCACTTATCCATACAGTTATGGCTAAATTGTGACAAAGTTCTGATACAATTTTTCGTGTTCGCCATGAAATGACAATGGAAATAATTAAAGTAGGAATGATCATAACTATTCCAAGTGGTTTCCAAAACATACACCATGCAATGTCCTTAAATAACCAGAAAACAATGTGTAAGTTTTCCATTCGTCGATAGGAGAAAGGGATGTTGTATAATTCTTTTTGTTTTTCTGGCATCATTATAAAAGTTAAATATTTGGATTATTGAAAATAATAAAATTTAATTTAAACTAGTCAATATTGACTCAAATCGTTTTAAACTAGCTTCTTGTTCGACAGGCGTTTCGTATTCAAGTAAATTTAAAAGTTCATTTGTAAAATAGGGTGCTAGTGAACATCCTTTAGTACCCATCCCATTACAAATAGCCAATTGCTTATGTGTTGGATGCACACCAACAAAAGGTCGTCTTTGTGTATTTGCTGGCCTAATACCAACAATATGATCCACAATTTGATAGGGTAGTTTTAGAAATTGGTCTAAACTTTGTGTCATTTTTTCTTTAAATGCAGTTGTGGGTTTGGTATTATTGAATTCCCATTCATAGCTTGATCCAACCCAAAATAAATCATCTTTCCATGGCACCATTGTCACACTGGATTTGTAAATATTTTCCTTTGATAATCCGGGCACTTTTATAATTAATGCTTCGCCTTTATTTGGTGCAAAGGGGAGTTTGCTGAAATAAGGATTGTTCATAGCGTTTAACCCGTCGCAAAAAATAATTCTTTCCGCTTGAATATTATTCCAAACAATTTCATTTTCTAAAAATGTTACATCGTTTATTTCAAAACGAGTAGCAATATAATTTTGCTGATTTATTAAAAAAGATTGCCATTTTGATATCATTGTATTTAAATCAATCCAATAGCATTCGTTAATTGCTCCCATCCCATTAGGAGTTTCGAAATAAACATTCCATTTTGTTGGGTCTTGTGTGAATAAATATACATTATCATTTTGCATTCTAAATTCAAAACTCTCTTGCATTTGCTGAGATGGGTGAATTAAAATGATAGGGCTTGCTTTGATAATTTCACAATCAATTTCATGTGCAAAGTTTTGATAAGCATTAACTACATATGGCAAAATGGTTTCAATCATCCATGTTTGAACAATACGTCTACCTGTAACTGGATTAATAACGCCACTCGCAACCGACGAAGCACTTTGTAATGTAGGGTCATTGATAACTTTATATGAAATACCAGCCTTATGTAAATGATAGGACATCCAAGTACCTACTAGGCCTTGACCAACAATTATATATTTAACTTTTTCTATCAATGTTTATTATTCAAAAAAAATCCCTGTCTTTATGAAGCAGGGATTTTTATAACTAATTGTTTAACAAATTATTTTTTTAATGCAGCAGCCATTGTTTTTCCAATATCAGCTGGGCTAGCACATACGTGAATACCACATGCAGCCATAATTTTCATTTTAGCTTCAGCAGTATCGTCAGCACCACCAATAATTGCACCAGCATGTCCCATACGACGACCAGCAGGAGCAGTTTGACCAGCGATAAATCCAACAACTGGTTTTCTTAAATTATCTTTAATCCAATTTGCAGCGTCTGCTTCCATGCTACCACCAATTTCACCAATCATGATAATACCTTCAGTAGCAGGATCGTTCATTAATAATTCAACAGCTTCCTTAGTAGTTGTTCCAATAATTGGGTCACCACCAATACCAATTGCAGTAGTGATACCTAAGCCAGCTTTTACTACTTGGTCAGCAGCTTCGTATGTTAAGGTACCGCTCTTTGATACGATACCAATTGATCCTTTCTTAAAAATAAATCCTGGCATGATACCCACTTTTGCTTCCTCAGCAGTGATTACACCTGGACAGTTAGGTCCAATTAATCTGGTGGTTTTACCTAATAAATAATTCTTCACTTTCACCATGTCCTGAACTGGAATGCCCTCAGTAATACAAACAACCAATGCAATACCTGCATCCGTTGCCTCCATAATTGCATCAGCTGCAAAAGCAGGAGGTACAAAAATGATACTTACATCTGCGCCAGTATTTTTAACAGCATCAGCCACTGTATTAAAAACAGGTCGATCTAAATGTGTTGAACCTCCCTTACCTGGAGTAACACCACCAACAACCTGGGTGCCATATTCAATCATTTGAGATGCATGGAAACTACCTTCTGTACCGGTGAAACCTTGTACAATAATTTTAGAGTTTTTATTAACTAATACTGACATGAGGACTGAATTTGTTATTTGTGCCGCAAAAATAGGTTAAAACCCTCTTTTTTTAACCTTATTTTCCAACAAAAATTATAGGTTTTTTTATAAATGGCTTGCAAGTAGTACTTTTGTCCCTCGCAATGATAAAATTAAAATAAAAATTATGGCAACAACTTCAGACATTACCCGTGGAATGATTCTAAAATTAGACAATAACTTATACACTGTTGTTGAGTTTGGTGAGAATAAGACTGCTCGTGCAGCTGCAAAAATTTGGGCAAAATTAAAAGGAGTGGACAATAAAAGATCCATTGAAAAAACATGGAATAGTGGTGAAACCATTTATCCAGTTAGAGTTGAGAAAAAGACATTTCAGTTCTTATATAAGGACGATAGTGGTTACAACTTAATGAATAATGAAACATTTGAACAAATCGTGATGGCTGAAGAAATGATTGATGCCCCACAATATTTGATCGAAGGTGCTGAGGTATTTGTGTTTATGAATACCGAAACCGAATTACCAATAGGAGCTGAATTACCTGAAAAATTAGATGTTTTAATCACTTATTGTGAAAATGGGGTAAAAGGTGATACTGCAACAAGAGCACTAAAAGCAGCCACCATTGAATCAGGAGCTACCGTAATGGTACCTTTATTTGTGAATGAGGGAGAGAAAATAAAGATTAATACAAAGAACGGAGAATACGTAGAAAGAGTTAAGTAAGCTATTTTATAAATCCTTTTAAAAATTTAGGATTTATAAAATTACACTCTTTTGATTTTTAAAGAGCCCCCCTAAAACGGGGGCTCTTTGTTTACTTTTTTCTATTATATTATCTTTAATCTGGCCCAATAAACGGGGCCTTTTTGCTACTTATACATTTATGATTTTATCCTCAAAATGCCTCGTTTTTGATAAAAAAAGGCATTTTTTTTGCTATTTTCAATAAAAATACCCCAATTTTACCCAAAATTGCTAAATATGGACTTAAAACAAATTCATGACCTAATTAAGGTTGTAAACAAAAGTAATATCGGTGAAATTAGTATTGAGGACAAGGATGGTAAAGTAACCATCAAACAAAAGGAAGATAAAATCACAGTGAGCTCAGCTCCCGTTTATGCAACCGCTCCAGCACCAGCTCCAGTAGCGACGGCTCAAGCCGCAGGTCCAGTAGCATCAGCTCCATCTGCTCCTGTTGTTGCAGATAATTTAATAACTATTAAGAGTCCAATGATTGGTACTTTTTACCGTCGTGCAGCCCCAGACAAACCATTAATGGCTGAAGAGGGTACTGAAGTTAGCCCGGGTAAAGTGGTTTGTATTATTGAAGCCATGAAATTATTCAATGAAATTGAATCAGAAGTAAAAGGAACTATTGTAAAAGTATTGGTTGAGGATGCTAGTCCGGTTGAATACGACCAACCTTTATTCTTAGTGCAGCCAGCATAGTTTCATTTTCAACTTTAAATCAAAAAAATGTTTACAAAGATATTGATTGCCAATCGTGGTGAAATTGCTTTGCGTATAATTCGCACTTGTAGAGAAATGGGTATAAAAACAGTAGCCGTTTATTCTACCGCTGACAAAGATAGTTTACATGTAAAATTTGCTGACGAAGCGGTTTGTATTGGTGGTCCAAAAAGCGCAGAATCCTATTTGAATATCCCACATATTATGGCTGCATGTGAAATTACTAATGCCGATGCAGTACATCCTGGTTATGGGTTTTTAGCCGAGAACGCTAAGTTTGCTCAAATTTGCGCAGACCATGGTATTAAATTTATTGGGCCTACACCTGATATGATTAATAAAATGGGTGATAAAATTACAGCTAAGGAAACCATGATTAAAGCAGGTGTTCCTGTTGTACCAGGTGGAGAGGGATTGTTAGAAAGTGTAGAAGCTGCAAAAAAATTAGCAAAAGAAATTGTATATCCAGTTATTATTAAAGCTACAGCAGGTGGTGGTGGTAAAGGTATGCGTGTAGTTTGGAATGAAAGTGAAATTGAAAAAGCATTTAATGATGCTAAAATGGAAGCTGCAGCAAGTTTCAAAAATGATGGTTTGTACATGGAGAAATTTGTGGAAGAACCGAGACATATTGAAATTCAAGTTGCCGGCGACCAATATGGAAATGTTTGTCATTTGAGTGAGCGTGATTGTTCGATTCAAAGAAGACATCAAAAATTAGTGGAAGAGTCACCTTCGCCATTTATGACACCTGATCTTCGTCAAAGAATGGGAGAGGCAGCCATTAAAGCGGCTTCTGCTATTAATTACGAGAGTGTTGGTACCATTGAATTTTTAGTGGACAAGCATCGTAATTTTTACTTCATGGAAATGAATACGCGTATTCAAGTAGAACATTGCGTAACAGAGGAAGTAGTTAGTTATGATTTAATCAAAGAGCAAATTAAAATTGCAGCAGGAGAAAAAATTTCAGGTAAAAACTACGAGCCTAAATTACATGCCATTGAATGTCGAATCAATGCCGAGGATCCATACAATGATTTCAGACCTTCACCAGGAAAAATAACGGTATTACATACACCAGGTGGACACGGTGTTCGTGTCGATAGTCATGTTTACGCAGGTTATGTAATTCCTCCCTATTATGATTCTATGATAGGCAAATTAATTACCGTTGCACAAACACGTGAAGAAGCGATTAATACAATGTATCGTGCGTTGAGCGAATATGTAATTGAAGGTGTGAAAACAACTATTCCTTTTCATTTGCAATTAATGCAGAACGAAGATTTTAGAAAAGGAAACTTTACTACAAAGTTTCTTGAGACATTTAAAATTCATTGATGAAATAGAAATTAAAAAGGCTCCAATTACTTGGAGCCTTTTTGTATAGGGGATATATCACCTTTGGGGAGTTCAGTTTATCGTAAGAATAATAATTCTCTGTACTTAGGTAAGGTCCATAATTCATCGTCTACTAATTGCTCTAATTTGTCAACGTGGTAACGAATTTTATCAAAGTATTGTGCTTTAACTTTCGCTTCATAAGCAATCGCTTTTTCACGAGAATGTTCTAAGTTGTTTGCAACTTTTCTTTCTTCAACCATTGCATGAACATTTTCATATACTTGTTGAATATGCGTGCTTACGTCTTTTAACAAAGTAAGTTGTCCTTTATAAAGTTTTTCAGGTAAAGCAGCTTCACGAAGCAAGCTTACATTTTTCAACAACTCATTTTGATATTTAATAGCAGCTGGAATAATATGATTCGTTGCTAAGTCGCCCATTACTCTTGCTTCAATTTGTACTTTTTTAATGTACTTTTCTAATTCAATTTCGTGACGTGCTTCTAATTCAGCATGCGTGTAAATTCCATTTTCTAAAAATACTTTTTTAGCTTTCTCAGTAACCATTGCGTCAAGGGCTACAGGTGTTGTTTTTAAATTAGGTAAGCCTCTTTTTTCAGCTTCCTTATGCCATGCTTCGCTATAACCGTCACCTTCAAATAAAATCTTTTTACTTGATACAATATATTTTTGAATGACTTGCATGATGGCAATTTCTTTTTTGTCACCTTTTTCAATTAAAGCGTCTACCTCAGCAGAGAATTTATTTAAAGTGTCAGCAACAATGGTATTCAAAACTGTCATTGGCAATGCACAGTTTGCAGTTGAACCCACAGCGCGGAATTCAAATTTATTACCTGTAAATGCGAATGGAGAAGTTCTGTTACGATCTGTATTATCAATTAATAATTCAGGGATACTTCTGTGTAAATCAATTTTCAAAATGGCTTCGTCTTGTTCGTCAAACTTTGTACCTACGCGACTTTCAACATCATTCAATACTTTGGTTAAATAGTCTCCCACAAATACTGAAATAATTGCCGGTGGTGCTTCATTAGCGCCTAAACGGAAATCGTTAGAGGCAGAAGCGATAGATGCTCTTAAAATATCAGCATAGTCGTGGACTGCTTTAATGGTATTCACGAAAAAGGTAAGGAACATCAAATTTGTTTTTGGTGTTTTACCTGGTGCTAATAAATTCACACCTGTATCTGTAGCTAAGCTCCAGTTATTATGCTTTCCACTACCATTAATTCCAGCAAATGGTTTTTCATGTAATAACACTACTAAGCGATGACGCTTTGCAACCCTTGTCATTACATCCATTAATAAAATGTTATGATCCACGGCGATATTCACTTCTTCAAAAATAGGAGCGCACTCAAATTGAGCAGGGGCAACCTCGTTATGTCTTGTTCTTAAAGGGATACCTAATTTATAAGACTCATTTTCAAAGTCACGCATGAAAGCATAAACTCTTTCTGGAATAGATCCAAAATAATGGTCCTCTAATTGTTGTCCTTTAGCGGGTGTAAAACCAAATACAGTACGACCACATTGCACTAAGTCGGGTCGAGCATTTACCAAAGCTTCATCAATCACAAAATATTCTTGTTCCCATCCTAAGGTTGGCGTTACTTTATTTACGTTTTTATCAAAATAATTGCAAACTGTAACGGCTGCTTTATTTAATGACTCCACTGCTTTCATTAAAGGAGCTTTATAATCCAATGACTCACCAGTGTAAGCAATAAATATGGTAGGTATACATAAAGTTTTACCGTTGCCAATTTCAATAATGAATGGGGGAGAAGAAGGATCCCATGCCGAGTAACCTCTTGCTTCAAAAGTAGCTCTTAATCCTCCGTTCGGGAATGATGACGCATCAGGCTCTTGTTGAATCAATGCTGCTCCTTCAAATTCTTCAATAGCTGTGCCGTCACCTTTTAATGTAAAAAAGGAATCATGCTTTTCAGCAGTACTTCCTGTTAAAGGTTGAAACCAGTGTGTATAGTGTGTTACGCCTTTGCTCTCAGCCCATGCACGCATGCCTGATGCAATTTGACTAGCAACAGAACGATCAATTTTTTTTCCACCTCTTACACTTGCTGTTAAACTTTTGTAAGCCTCGTCACTTAAATATTCTCTTGCTGTTTTTAAAGTGAACACACTTTCGCCAAAAACGCCGGTAATTTTAGCGCCTTTAATATCAGGTGAAATCACATTACCATGACTCACGTGATTCACTGCGTCGGTTCTTAATGACATATTAATAATTTTTTAATTTAGGAAAGAAAGCAAATTTACCCACTATTTATGTCCCTTTTTGGAATTTTAAAATCAATAATGCACAAAAAATCCCCCATTTCAGGGGGATTTTAGTTCAAAACGTAATTTATGAATGCTTATTCTAAAAAACCTTAATCAATGGACTGCTTAAACTTTTGCAGTTTTAACGGTCTTGATAATTCTTGCCGCTACTTTATATGGATCAGCTGCAGAGTTTGGACGACGATCTTCCAACCATCCTTTCCAACCTTTTTCTACCGCACCAATTGGAATACGAATACTAGCACCTCTATCTGAAACACCAAATGAGAAATCATGTATTGAAGCTGTTTCGTGTTTACCAGTTAAACGTAAATGGTTATCAGCTCCGTATACTTCAATATGTTCTTTTACAAAAGGACGGAATGATTCACAAATTGCATCATACACTTCTTTCTTGCCACATGTTCTTAATGTTGTATTTGAGAAGTTAGCGTGCATACCAGAACCGTTCCAATCTAATGTGCCTAATGGTTTACAATGCCAGTTAATAGATACGCCATATGTTTCTCCAATTCTTTCTAATAAATATCTTGCTACCCAAATTTGGTCTCCAGCTTCTTTTGCACCTTTTGCAAAAATTTGGAATTCCCATTGACCAGCAGCAACTTCAGCATTAATACCTTCAACGTTTAAACCAGCGTCTAAACAAATATCTAAATGTTCTTCAACTATATTTCTGCCATACGCATTATTGGCACCCACTGAACAATAGTAAGGACCTTGAGGGCCAGGGTAACCACCTTCAGGGAAACCTAGTGGTTTATTTGTTGCGGGATTCCATAAAAAATATTCTTGTTCAAATCCAAACCAGAAATCATTATCATCATCTTCGATTGTTGCGCGACCATTTGTAGCATGGGGTGTACCGTCAGCATTTAATACTTCACACATGACTAAATATGCATCTTTGCGACCTGGATCTTTACAAATAAAAACTGGTTTTAATAAACAGTCACTTGATCCACCTGGTGCTTGTTCGGTTGAAGAACCGTCAAAGCACCACATATCACAATCTGATAGTTTACCACTAAAGTTGTTTTCAATTTTTGTTTTGCTTCTTAAAGACTGTGTTGGTTTGTAACCATCTAACCAGATGTACTCCAATTTAGATTTAGACATGGTACTAATGTTTAAATATTTAAAAAATAAATTATATAAGTAAAATTACTTGATATTGGTATTTCGAGCACGAAAATAAGCAAGAATTATTAAAAGTTAGTTCAATACTTATTAAAAAACTAAAAAATGTGTATAAAGTGTAAATATTATAAATAATTATAATTAGATTGTTTTCTATAATTCATTGATTTTCAAACTGATTGAAAATTTAGGTTATTATATAAATTTCATTGAAACTTTATTTCATACACATTATGGATTAAATATGTTGGTAATTCCATTTAATGCATAGCGCCTCATTTTGTAACTTCGCGACATATTTTAAGCAATAAGAATAATTAAATGGAAATCACTGCCAAAACCGCTCAACAACTTAGGTTAACTGAATCAGAATTTGAGTTAATAAAACAAAAGTTAGGTCGTACTCCCAACTTCACTGAGCTATGTGCTTTTAGTGGAATGTGGAGCGAACATTGTAGTTATAAAAACTCCATAAAGTGGTTAAAAACCTTGCCTCGTGATGGAGGTAGAATGCTTGTAGCTGCTGGTGAAGAAAACGCGGGGTTAATGGATATTGGAAATGATTATGGTGTTGTATTTAAAATAGAAAGCCACAATCACCCAAGTGCATTGGAACCTTTTCAAGGTGCTGCTACTGGTGTAGGAGGAATTCAAAGAGATATTTTTACAATGGGTGCTCGTCCAATTGCTTCCTTAAATAGTTTGCGTTTTGGTAAACTAGAAGATGCAAAAACTAAAAGATTATTAGCAGGTGTTGTTCATGGAATTGGACATTATGGAAACTGTTTTGGAGTTCCTACAGTGGGAGGTGAATTATATTTTGAAAACTGTTATCATACCAATCCTTTAGTAAATGCAATGAGCGTAGGAATTGTGAAAGCAGGTAAAACAGTTAGTGCTATTGCTTTAGGTGAGGGTAATCCAGTATTTTTTGTTGGAAGTGCAACAGGCAAAGATGGAATTGGTGGTGCAAGTTTTGCATCAGCAGAAATTACTGCCGATAGTGTTGAAGAATTACCTGCAGTTCAAGTAGGTGATCCTTTTCAAGAAAAAAAATTATTAGAAGCTTGTTTGGAAGTGATTGAAACTGGTGGTGTGGTTGGTATGCAGGACATGGGTGCTGCAGGTATTATTTGTTCAACTGCTGAAATGAGTGCAAAAGGACAAGTGGGAATGCGTATTGATTTAGATAAAGTTCCTACGCGTCAACAAAATATGAAAGCTTGGGAATTATTATTAAGTGAGAGTCAGGAAAGAATGTTGATGGTCGTTGAAAAAGGAAAGGAAGCGCAAGTTTTAGCGGTGTTTGAAAAATGGGATTTATCATGTAGTAATATTGGTGAAGTAACTAGCGATGGTCTATTAAATTTTTATATGCACGGTGAATTAGAAGCATCATTGCCAGCCTATGAATTAGTTTTAGGAGGAGGTGCGCCTCAGTATACACGTGAGTATAAGGAGCCTGCTTACCTTGCTCAAGTAAATGCTTTTGATATGAATTCAATTGCAGATACGACTAATTTAAAATCAACCGTAAAGGATTTAGTGAACCTTCCAAATATTGCATCAAAGCGTTGGATTTACAATCAATATGATAGTATGGTAGGAGCTGCTAATACAAGTACGAATGCGCCAAGCGATGCTGCTATAGTTTTAGCGAAGGGAACTGGTAAAGCATTAGCGATGACGGTTGACTGTAATAGTAAATATGTTTTTGCTAATCCTGAAAAGGGCGCTATGATTGCTGTTGCTGAGGCTGCAAGAAATATAGTATGTAGTGGTGGTGAACCAATTGGTGTTACGAATTGCTTGAATTTTGGTAATCCGTATGATCCTGAAGTATATTATCAATTTGTAAAATCAGTAGAAGGAATGGGTGCTGCTTGTCGCAAATTTAACACACCTGTTACTGGAGGTAATGTGAGTTTTTACAATCAAAACCCTGATGGTCCAGTATTCCCAACGCCAACAATTGGAATGGTAGGTATTGTTGAGGACATGAAAAATAGAATGACTTTAGATTTTAAAAATGAAGGTGATGTGATTATTTTATTAGGCGAACAACGAAACGATATTGGCTCTTCAGAATATTTAAATAAATTAAAAGGAGTAACACATTCTCATGCACCTTATTTTGATTTAGACGAAGAATATAATTTGCAACAATTGGTGGCGGAACTTATCAAGGAAGGAAAATTACAAAGTGCACATGATATCAGTGAGGGAGGATTAATTGTTACTTTATTAGAGTCTGCTTTTTTCAAGAATAAAGGCTTTGAAGTAAGTTCAAACGGAAGTAGTTTGCGTAAGGACGCTTATTGGGTTGGTGAAGCACAAAGTAGAGTTGTGGTTTCAGCCAATGCGTCAAATGTTCCAAGTATTCAAGCGGCTGCTGAAAAGCATGGTATAAAATCAACTGTAATTGGAAAAGTAATTTCAAATGATGTGGTGGTTGAAGGTGAAAATTGGGGCGCCATTACAAGTTGGAAAAATGATTACAATACTGCTATTGAAAAACAATTAGCTAAATAATTTAATGCAAGTCATGCAAAAACAACCCACTATTGTAGTAACAGGTACAGCAGGATTTATTGGTTCTGTATGCGTTCAATTTTTTAATGAGCAGGGTTGGAATCAATTGTTGTTAGTGGATGATTTTGGTGTGGAAGCAAAGCGAAAAAATTGGGAGCAAAAACAATTTATAAAAGTAATCGAAAGACAATCATTTATTGAACAACTTCCAGCTTTGGAATATACCATTGATGCAATTGTTCATTTAGGTGCACGTACTGATACGACTGAATTTGATTATAGTATTCATGAGGAGTTGAATGTTGAATATTCAAAAGCACTTTGGAACTACGCTACTGAAAAACAAATTCCTTTTATTTATGCTTCCTCTGCTGCTACTTATGGTGCAGGTGAAAATGGATATAATGACACACACGATATTTTAGATCAACTTGTCCCATTAAATCCATATGGAGTAAGTAAAAATGAATTTGATAAATGGGCTATTGCGCAAACAACAACGCCTCCTTCATGGACGGGTTTGAAATTTTTCAATGTATATGGTCCTAATGAAGGACATAAAGCTAGGATGGCAAGTGTGATTTTTCATTCTTTTAATCAAATCGCTGCAACGGGATTGGTTAAGTTATTTAAAAGCCACAAGGAAGGTTTTAAAGACGGAGAACAATTACGTGACTTTGTTTATGTAAAGGACGTTGTGAATGTAATTTATTGGATGGTTAATAAAATGCTAAGTGCTAACTGGGATGCCTCTTTAAATGGCTTATACAATTTAGGAACAGGTAAGGCTAGATCCTTTTATGATTTAGCAGCGAATACTTTTACCGCACAGGGTCTAAGTGCCAATATTGAATTTATTGATATGCCTTTAGATATTAGAGACAAGTACCAATATTTTACGGAAGCGAATATGGATAAATTAATTAAGGCTGGTTATGATAAACCTTTTAGTACTTTAGAAGAAGGTGTCAGTGATTATGTGATTAATTATTTAGTCCCCTCAAAGGGATACTAATTTTCTGATTTCAATTTTTTTTAGCAATCTATTTTTTTTCATTTCGGTTCATAATAATTTTCATTTGCTTCCGCGGCAAGCAGCCAAAGTCGGCTTGATGAAAATATTGTAAAACTGTTCTTAAGTATTTTTTATTCAGTATCTTTTTTTATACATTTTCGTTTTTATTTTTCAAA
>Ga0078894_10000819_pt1 | contig 22265 bp, 16 predicted proteins | sample LauGreSu1BDMLBSD_2_FD_67506 | JGI IMG/M metagenome (GOLD analysis project Ga0078894, IMG submission 67506) | Freshwater lake microbial communities from Lake Michigan, USA - Su13.BD.MLB.SD (version 4) (version 4) | ecosystem: Environmental > Aquatic > Freshwater > Lake | place: Lake Michigan... | reverse complement strand
GTTTTTTGTGGACTTCGACAAAGACCTGCCACGCGTGTTTCGACTGGGGGTCTTTTCAAACTACAAATCATGGAACCCCAATGACATCGCGTGGGAAAAAATCGAAGCACGCGATCGCCCGATGGTTCCGGTGATTAAACCACCATTTACCCGCGATGCATGGACTCACGTGGCATGGACCTTCAGCAACTTCAACACCACAGACAATTCTCCCGGCACTGCCACCCTCTACCTGAATGGCAAATCTCAGGGCAGCCTGCGCACCCCCTTAAACTTCACCTGGGATCCAGCCAAAGCCGTGATCATGCTGGGTATCGCTTATACGGGTGATTTCGACGAACTGGCTATCTTCAATCGCAGCCTCAGCGACACGGAAATCCAGACCATTTATCAGCTTCCGGCCGGACTCAGCCCGTAATCGCCGTCGCCGTCTGCCGCAACTGCTCCAGAGCGTTCTCGGGGCTACGCACGAACAGAACCAGCGTGCGATCCCCGGGGTACGCTTCCGGGTACGACCACGGCGGGTTCCGCAGATCCGCACGTCGCAACTGCAGCCGCGCGAAACAGTTGACAGCCACTCCCACAGCAGCAACCGAACGCTGGAAACTCACCGCACCATGCTGCAGCGGCTGCTCCAGAAACCCCGCAAAGTCCGCAGACTCAGCCAGTTCCCCGCTCAACTCCACCCCAACCGCAAACTGCGGCACACACAACTGCTGCCACAACTGATCGATCGATTGCCCCAGCCGTGGATGCCACATGTCACCGGCAACCTCCACCGCCGACGACAGCACAAAACGTCGCAGCCACATCGCCGGATGCGGCAGAATCAGACCACACTCCCACTGCTCAGACTCACCGAACAGCAGCAGGTCCAGATCCAGCGTCCTCGGCCCCCAGCGCAGCATTCGCTCCCGACCACACACGGACTCAACCGCCTGCAATCGCTGCAGCAGTTGCCACGGCCCGGCGGCCGATTCCAGCACCGCCGCAGCATTCAGAAAACCACCCCCGGCCTGCTCACCAACGGCCCGCGTCTCGAAATTCCGACTCACCGCGAGGACACGATCCCCGTCCGCGTCAAGCTGCTCGATCGCCCGCTGAAACAGCAGCTCGGAACCTCCCAGATTGCCACCCAGAGCGATCAGACAGCGAACCATTGCGGGGTCCCCATGAGACGCTCAGGCGTTCAGAAAATTCCCAGTTGGTCTCGAGCCTCATCGGTCATGCGAGCCGGAGTCCATGGAGGCGAAAGAGTGATCGTGATGCTCGCCTCATCCACATCCTCCAGTCGCTCCAGCGCCATTTTCGCCTGCTGCACAATCTGAGGACCCGCAGGACAGGCCGGGCTGGTCAGAGTCATCTCGACGGCCACTTTGCGATCCGTCTGGTTGACCGAATAGATCAGCCCCAGATCCACCACGTTCACCATCAGCTCCGGGTCAATCACCTGCCGCAGAGCTTCAATCAGTTCCGCATCTGTCGCCATCTCGACACTCTTCCTTCACTGCGTTCCTGCCACCAGCCCACCCCAACAGCCCACCCTCAGAAACCAGCCCACACGGCACCATCACGAATTTCCACCCGGAAAACTCGGATCGCCTGAGTCGCCGGCATGCACAACGCCTTGCCAGTCTGCAGGTCAAAACGGGCATTGTGCCGCGGGCACACAATGCTGCACCCACTCAGTTCACCGGTTGTCAGCGGCTGACCATCATGAGTACAGACGTCTTCAATCACATGCCACGCATCACCGAGGCGAATGACCAGCGCCGGAGTGTCATCAACGAAAACACTGCGTCGCTCACCCGGCTGCAGCTCGTCCACACCAATCAGTCGTTCCATGTCAGTACTCGTCCTCTTCCTCACTGTGCAGTTGATCGGCGGCCACAGCCTCAATCCCCAGTTTCGCCTGCACTGTACGACTGAGTGTCTCTCGCACAACCTCAATCGGAATCCGATCATAAATCTGCTGGAAGAAACCTTCCACAATCATGTGCATGGCCTCACGGCGGCTGATCCCGCGACTCATGCAGTACAGAATCTGATCACGATCCACCTGACCTGTGGTGGCACCATGCGTACAGCGAACGTCATCCGCCTCAATCTCCAGACCGGGGATGGAATCACAGCGAGCATCCTCGCTGAGCATCAGCGCGTCGCTGCGCTGGTATCCATCGGTCTGCTGAGCCGCGGCGTCCACCTTGATCATGCCACGCCAGATCACTCGCGATTCATCACGCAGCACTTCCCGATAAAGCAGGTCACTGTGAGTCCCCTGCTGGCGATGATGCTGCTGAGTATAATAGCTGATCTTCTGCCGATCGCTGGCGAACGTGACGCCGTTCACTTCGGCAGTCGACCCCCGACCATCCAGATTGATATCCTGATGAATGTGCGCCGTACGACTTCCCAGTCCGACCACCGTCCACTGCAACGTCGCATTCGCATCCACGCAGCCGGCCTGATGCGCCAGATGCCACGTCTTCTGATTCCAGTTCTGCAGCTGCACATACCGCAGACAGGCATTGCGTCCGACAATCAGCTCCACACAACCAACGTGCAGACCAGCAACATCCGGACTTCCGGACGCCGTCTCTTCCAGAAGTGTCGCCCGAGCCCCGTCTTCCACGATGATCAGCGTGTGACTGAAATCGGCAACGCCATCCTGACTGTGAGCAATCAGGCTGTGCAGCGGCAGAGAAACCTCGACATTGCGAGGCACATACAGCAACGTACCGCTGGTCCAGAAAGCTGCATGCCACGCAGCAAAGCGATCCGCATCCGCATGCACCGCCCGCTTCATGAAATACGGTTCCAGCAGTGCACGATGAGTTTCCAGGAGTTCCTGCAAACCACCGAACAACACTCCCTGAGCAGCAATCTCTGCAGACAGGCGAGAACTGGTGACATGACCGTCAACGTGAGCGATCGCTCCGCCAAATTCAGCCCGACCACTCAGCAGCGTCGCTATGCCTCCGGCGTCCGGAGCCGATGCAGCCGGACGGAATCGCGACGCGTTGAATGTACGCAGGTCGAGGCGACGGAACTCCTCTGCATCCAGCTCCTGCGACAGCAACTGCTGGTAAACAGAGAAGGACTGCCGCCGAGCCTCAGTCATCCACTGCGGCTCACGACGCGCTGCAAGGAACGCCTCAAACACGGCCGCGCTGTACCCAGCCCTGGAATGATCTGCCACCACCACCGTCATAACTGCATCCCAACCCGCTCACCAATTCCAACTCGAACCACGATGCCGGTCTACATCTCCGGCCACTGCTGCTGATCAATCAGAATCAGCCGACCGAACCTTCCATCTGCAACTCAATCAGCCGATTCAGCTCCACCGCGTATTCCATCGGCAGCTCCTTCACCAGCGGCTCCACAAAGCCCGTCACAATCATTGCCGAAGCTTCAGCCTCCGTCAGACCACGACTCATCAGATAAAACAACTGCTCCTCCCCGATCTTCGAAACACTGGCTTCGTGCTCAATCGCCACATTCTGCTCCTCAACCTCAATGTACGGGTACGTATCACTGCGGCTGGCAGGATCCAGAATCAACGCATCACACACCACATTCGAACGACAGTTCACAGCATCCTTGTGAACCTTCACCAGTCCCCGATAGCTGGAACGACCACCGTTCTTCGAAATGCTCTTGCTGATGATGCGGCTGGACGTGTTCGGAGCACAGTGGACCATCTTGGCCCCCGCGTCCTGATGCTGCCCGTCGCCCGCAAAAGCGATCGACAGAGTCTCACCACGAGCCCCGGGTTCCATCAGCCAGATCGCCGGATACTTCATCGTCAGCTTCGAACCCAGATTTCCATCAATCCACTCCATCAGCGAATCGCCATAGGCCATCGCCCGCTTGGTCACCAGATTGTAGACATTGTTCGACCAGTTCTGGATCGTTGTGTAACGGCAGCGAGCCCCCCGCTTCACGATGATTTCGACCACCGCCGAATGCAGACTGTCACTGCTGTAGGTCGGGGCCGTACAACCTTCCACATAGTGCACGGAAGCACCCTCGTCCACGATAATCAGAGTCCGCTCGAACTGCCCCATGTTCTGGCTGTTGATACGGAAGTAGGCCTGCAGCGGAAAGTCAATCTGCACGCCCTTCGGGACGTAGATGAATGAACCACCCGACCAGACAGCGGAATTCAACGCCGCGAACTTGTTGTCTCCCGGCGGAATCACCGTGCCGAAATATTCGCGAAACAGATCGGGATGCTCCTGGAGCGCGGAATCCGTATCCGTAAAAATCACACCCTGCTTCGCCAGGTCCTCACGGAGACTGCCATAAACAACCTCAGACTCGTACTGCGCCTTCACGCCGGCCAGATACTTCTTCTCGGCCTCCGGGATCCCCAGACGGTCGTAGGTCCGACGAATGTCGGCCGGCACATCGTCCCACGATTTCCCCTGCTCGTTGGCCGCCTTCATGTAATAGTAAATGTTGTCGAAAATCAGATCCGACATGTCACCGCCCCACGAGGGCATCGGACGTGACTCGAAGATCTCCAAAGACCTGAGCCGAAAGTCCCGCATCCACTCGGGCTCCCGCTTCATCTCGGAAATCTGAGAAACGATCTGAGCATCCAGGCCCTTGCGGCTCTTGAAAGCGTAGTTGTCAGTCGAATCGTGGAAGCCGTACTTGTAGGCCCCAATCTCAACGTCAGACTTCACAGGAGTATCCGTCGACATGGCTTTGATCCCGTCAGAGTTGAACCGAGTTCAGCAATTGGTGTGCACTTGATTTCAGACAGCAGCAGCGGTCGTCGTGTGAGTCGGCTCGGGGGCCGCATCCGGATGCCGGGCCCGCACGTCAGCGTAACCACGAGCATGCAGTTCATGGGCCAGATCCGAGCCACCGGTTTCAACAATCCGACCACCCAGCATCACATGCACAAACTGAGGTCGATTGAACTCCAGCAGGCGCTCATGGTGAGTAATGATCAGCACACCCATCTGCGGACCGGACAGCTTCGCCAGACCCTCGCTGACCACCCGCACCGCGTCACTGTCCAGACCACTGTCTGTTTCGTCCAGAATCGCAAAACGCGGCTGCAGCATCGCCAGCTGCAGAATCTCCATACGCTTCTTCTCACCACCGGAAAAGCCATCGTTGAGATACCGGCGAGCAAACTCGTGGTCCATGCCCAGTTCGGTCATCCGTTCGCGAATCTCCTTCCGGAATTCACGCATCCCGATCAGACCCTCACCCTCCCGACGGTCCGGATTACGAATGTTGGAAACCGCATGCCGCAGAAAATCCGCCACCTTCACCCCGGGTATCACCACCGGATACTGAAAGGCCAGAAACAGACCCAGACGGGCTCGCGCATCAGCCTCGTATTCGGAGATGTTCACCCCGTCGATCTCAATCGATCCGGCAGTGATGCTGTAATTCGGATGACCGGCCAGAGCGTAGGCCAGAGTACTTTTTCCGGAACCGTTGGGCCCCATCAGGGCATGTACCTCACCCTGACGAATCTGCATGTTCACACCACGCAGAATCGGTGTCTCTCCCACGGACACATGCAGATCAGTGATCTTCAAAACGCTGGTCATAACCCCGCAACTTCCCGTTGATGATCAGCACTGCCGACGAACCGCCCCCGCGGAACAATCGCAGCCCTGAAATTCAGTTTCCAGATTCAGTCAGTGTTCAGACAACAACGCAGTCAAACCAGATGACCCAGCGGTGGCACACCGGGCACGTCTGTACAATGTCAGACGTTCAAAGCAGAAAAGCCGGAATGATGTGGCACCGGCAGGACCGTTTCACCGCGCGTCACCCGGCGAGCTTTGATCTTGTCCTGAACACGCATCAGACCTTCCAGCAAAGCTTCCGGGCGAGGAGGACAGCCGGGAACGTAAACATCCACCGGCACCACCAGATCCACACCCTTCACAACGTGATAGCCATGCTTGAAATAAGGACCACCACCCACCGTACAGGCACCCATCGCGATCACATATTTCGGATCCGGCATCTGCTCGTACAGACGACGCACACGACTGGCCATCTTGAACGTCACGGTACCAGCCACGATCATCAGGTCGGCCTGCCGAGGCGTTGCACGGAACGCACCAGCACCGAAACGGTCAATGTCGTACTTGCTGGCACCCACGGCCATCATCTCGATCGCGCAGCACGCCAGACCAAAGGTCATCGGCCAGATGCTGGACTGCTGCCCCCAGTTCAATGCCTGCTCAATCGTTGTGGTGATCACGTTCTCTTCGAAGCGACCCTCTATCCACGTCATCTTTGTACTTCCTTCACTGGTTTGCCGCACGGAATATCAACGCCGCACGGACTTGAAATACGCACTGACTGAATCCGCAGGCCTGCCACGGCCACGGAAAGTGCAGTCCGCACTCTACCAACACACACAAATCCTGCAATCACCAACACAAACGAGCAATGACTTTCCAAACCATGGCCGAAAACCGTCAACCCGTCGGAACGTTCAGGACCTGAAACTCACAACAGCCATGTCCATCCCGACAACGAGACCGAACTTCCACCGGAGCCCCCAGGACCTGCTCAAGAACCTGCCGCTCCACCTGACAAATCGCATCGTCCACCTCCGCCAGCAGCGGAAACGGACAGGATGTCTCCCGCAGGATTCTCAGCCCACCCTGGTGGTCAGACTCCACGTTAAATCCACTGGATTTCATCTCACTGGCCAGCAAATCCAGACGGTCGTCCAGATTCTCACAGCTGCCCAGTTGCCGCCGAAATCGCTCTGCCAGTACGTCCCGAACACGCGCCAACAGACGAATGCGAACGTCCTCATCCTCAAAACCCGTAATCGCCTCCCACAACACAACCGCCAATTGACGGTAATTCTCACCCAATGCGTGCAACCCCTCGGCCGTCACGCGATAAATGTTGCGAGGCCTGCCGCGACTTTGCCCCTGCAGGTCCGACACAATCAAACCCGCCGACTCAAGCCGCGAAATTCGCTGGCGAACGGCCGTCCGAGTCACCCCCAGAAGTTCACACAGCGACTGCACATCCACACCCGCAGACTGGTGCAGATACTCAAGAATCTCGCGATCTCGAGTGTCGATGGCTGCCACAATGAATCCCCCGGAAACGCACACACGCCCGTAACACTCCCGCCGGAATGCTATCGACCGAATGCTTTTTGGCAATTATAAATGCCAAAAATGGCAATGATTGAGACGAGGTCTCACAGGCGCTTTTCAGGGACGGGAAAATCAGGTTACCCCTGAGCCCTGATGGAATCGCCCGAGGCCGCAGCTGCTACGGAACGGCCAAGTCGCCGCTGCAGACAGGCCTGCACAAAATCCCTGAACAACGGGTGCGGAATGTTCGGCTTCGACTTGAATTCCGGATGATACTGCACCGCCACAAACCACGGATGTGCTGCAAGTTCGACGATTTCCACCAGAGTTCCATCCGGACTGGTCCCGGCAATCTTCATCCCCGACTCCACGAACTCCTTCCGATACTCCGGATTGAACTCGTAACGGTGCCGATGACGCTCACTGATCTCCGACGCTGCGTAGGCCCGCGCGGCCCGCGTCTCAGGCACCAGCACACACGGCTGCGCCCCCAAACGCATGGTACCGCCCTTGCGGTTGACCGTCTTCTGCCCCTCCAGCAGGCAAATCACGGGGTGCGGAGTATCTGCGGCAAATTCCGTGCTGTTGGCATCCTTCAACTCCAGCACATTGCGAGCAAATTCGATGACCGCACACTGCATCCCCAGACAAATGCCGAAGAACGGAGTCTCGGACTGCCGCGCGTACTGAATGGCCTGAATCTTGCCCTCAATGCCACGCATCCCAAAACCACCCGGCACCAGAACTCCGTCCACACCCTTCAACACCATCTCCGGCCCCTGACGCTCCAGCTCCTCCGCCTCAATCCGCTTGACGTGGATCTGAGTCGAATGGTGAAAGCCTGCATGGTCCAGCGATTCATAGATGGACTTGTAAGCATCCCGATGCTCGATGTATTTGCCCACCACAGCGATCGTGACTTCGTTCTGCGGATTGCGGATCCGATGCACCAGATCCCGGTAGTCTTCCATGTTCAGGGGCCCGGACTTCAGGCTGAGCTTCTGGCAGATCAGCTCATCCAGACCATGCTCCACCAGCCCTACCGGCACCTCGTAAATCGAAAATTCCTTGTCAACCTCCTCAATCACCGCCTTCTTTTCGACGTTGCAGAACAACGCAATCTTGTCCGTGTGCTCCCGACCAATCGGACGCTCCGTCCGCACAATCAGGATGTCCGGCTGAATGCCAATCTCACGCAACTGCTGCACACTGTGCTGAGTCGGCTTGGTCTTGGCCTCACGCGCAGCCTTCAGATATGGCACCAGGGTCAGGTGAATAAACAGACAGTTTTCCTTGCCAATATCCAGCGGTATCTGACGAATCGCCTCCAGAAACGGCAAGCCTTCAATGTCGCCCACCGTTCCGCCCAGCTCCGTAATCACCACATCCACACCAGGCTCGCCCAGCCCCAGAATCGCTGACTTGATCTCGTCGGTAATGTGCGGAACCACCTGCACCGTGCGGCCCAGATACACCCCGCGACGCTCCTTGTCAATTACTGAAGAATAGATCTGGCCCGTCGTGTAGTTCGAACGCCGATTCAGCTCCCCAGATGTGAATCGCTCGTAATGACCCAGATCAAGGTCCGTTTCAGAACCGTCGTCCAGCACGTACACCTCGCCGTGCTGATACGGACTCATCGTGCCCGGATCCACATTCAGATACGGATCCAGTTTCTGCATTCGCACCTTCAGACCACGACGCTCCAGCAGCATCCCGATGGAAGCCGACGTCAGCCCCTTGCCCAGTGAACTGACAACACCACCAGTAACAAAAATATGACGACTCATGTCACCGTCCATGCACGCTCAGAGATTCCCCGAATGACCAGCACAGTGCGAGTCTTAACGGGAATTTCTCCGGGTCTCAATCAACCCGAAAGTAAATCCAGAGATCGGGGGCGGGATTCCGGCCCGGCAGTCCCCCACGTTTCCCCGTAACACCCCGCCCACCAGCACGCATTCCGCATTTCTGCCCACTCGGCGCGCCGTTTGTACTCCCTCATCTCAAAACCCACCTGCCACTCAAATACACACTCCACAACTGTTCGCATGTTCACATTTCGTTCTCCGGGTTGATGTCGGTCACCGGGACTCTGCCGGGTTTCCACCAGTGTTGTTCCGCCCTGTCAAACTCACCGGTACCAATTGGGAGGATGGTATCGAACGGGGGGACTGTGGAATTCTTTCCACATGTTGCCACCGCAGTTGATTCCATGAAACCACACAGCACCACCGCGATTCATGACCTAACCTGCAGACGGGAAACAACGCGGTGAAAACCGCAGCCCCCGGGTCATTCCGGCGGGATTCAGACCAGATCAGCAGAACAGAACTCACAAAGGGTGACGGGCAGCAATGATTGCACCACTGGGCAAACTGAATCGGCAGACCAGCGGCGACTTCGAGGCATTGAAGTCGCACATTCACGGCAAGCTGGTGGAAAAGCTGGATATGACTCGAGTTTCAGAGCTGGAGGGTGATTCCCTGCGGCGTGAGATTCGAGTGGTGGTTGAGCATCTGTGCGATACTGAAAACACCATGCTGAACCGCTCAGAGCGGGAACGTCTGGTGGAGGAGGTACTGGACGAGGCCTTTGGCTTTGGCCCCCTGGAACTTCTGCTCAAGGAAGATGATGTCGCCGACATCATGATCAACGGTCCGAAGAACGTATTTGTGGAAAAGAATGGTCGGATCCAGCGTTCCGAGGTGACGTTTCGTGACAACGACCATCTGATGCAGATCCTGGATCGGATCGTTTCGCGAGTGGGTCGACGGATCGATGAGACGTCGCCGATGGTCGACGCACGTCTGCCGGACGGTTCGCGACTGAACGCCATTATTCCTCCGCTGGCGCTGGACGGTCCTTCTCTGACAATTCGCCGGTTTGGTTCAAATCCGCTGACGCTGGAGGACCTGCTGAAGTTTGGTGCCTTCACTCCGGAAATGGTGATGTTTCTTGAGGGGGCCATGAAGGCCCGCCTCAACATGATCATCAGTGGCGGCACGGGATCCGGCAAAACAACTCTGCTGAATACTCTGTCCAGTTTTATCTCCAACGAGAACCGCATTGTGACCATCGAGGATGCGGCGGAGCTGCAGTTGCAGCAGGAGCACGTGCTGCGGCTGGAGACGCGTCCACCGAATATCGAAGGGCGTGGCCGCATCACGGCCACGGATCTCGTCCGCAACGCACTGCGAATGCGACCGGACCGGATCATCATCGGCGAGTGTCGCGGCGGGGAAACTCTGGACATGCTGCAGGCGATGAACACCGGCCACGATGGCTCGCTGACCACGGTGCACGCCAACAACCCGCGCGATGCGATTTCGCGTATTGAAACACTGGTGAACATGAGCGGCTACGAGCTGCCGATGCTGGCCGTTCGCAAACAGATTGCCTCAGCCGTCAACCTGATCATTCAGGCCAGCCGACTGCAGGGCGGTGCTCGCAAGGTCACCTACATCACGGAGGTGATCGGGATGGAAGGCGATGTGATCGTGATGCAGGACATTTTCCGGTTTGTGCAGGACGGCATCAACGATCAGGGCAAGGCGTGGGGGCACTTTGAATCCACCGGAGTTCGCCCGCGCTGTATCGAGCACATGGAGTCATCAGGCATTCGTCTGCCGGGTGGCCTGTTTGCTCAGCGTGCCATGCGATCGATGTGAAATGGATAACCGATTATGAATATACAACAGCTCATTGACCCGGTGTACCTGATCCTTGGATCAGCGTTCGTCAGTGTTCTGGCACTGGTCCTCTGGCTGATGTCAGTGTTCACGGATCGCTCGGAATCCGATCTGGAAGCCCGACTGACAGCCTTCACCGGTCGCACGACGACAACGCGTACGGAGATCGCCAATGCGATTCTCCGGGATGGTCTGACAACCGCACAGTCTCTGCTGGGACGACTGCTGCAGCGATTTGAGAACCTGCCGCTGCTGTTCCGTCAGGCCGATTCGCCGCTGCGAATTGAACAGTTCATCCTGCTGTGCATTATCCTCAGTGCTGCCGTCTTCATACTGCTGTTTGCCCTGCAGTTCGCGGTTCCCGCGCTGGTTGGCGGGGCAGCTACGGCATTTCTGCTGCCATGGGTGTGGCTGCTGATGCGACGTCGCTCGCGACTGAAATCCTTTGAGAAACAACTGCCGGATGCCCTCGAGCTGTTGTCCCGAGCCCTGCGGGCGGGCAACAGTCTGGCCGCCGGTCTGAACGCCGTCGCCAGTGAAATGCCACAGCCGATCGCCGGCGAATTCCGAGCTGTGCATGACGAACAGAATCTCGGACTGCCCATTGATCAGGCACTGCGGAACATGCTGCAGCGAGTCCCCAATATGGACCTGCAGTTCTTTGTCACCGCCGTCAATATCCAGCGACAGGCCGGCGGAGACCTCGCAGAAATCCTCGGCAAAATCAGTTCACTGGTGCGCGAACGCTTCAAGATTCTGGGTCAGGTGCGAGCACTGACCGGAGAAGGTCGCATGAGCGGGGTGGTACTGATGGCGCTGCCCATTGTCCTGTTTATGGCTGTCTACGTCCTGAACCGTGACTACGTCATGATGCTGTTCAACGAGGAAATCGGACGGCAGATGCTGTATGCAGCAATAGGCGCCCAGATCCTCGGCGGCTACGTGATCCACCGCATCGTGAACATCAAAGTCTGAAGTCCTGCGGAGCATTGAGGAAACCCATGGATCTGACCACCATACTCCCCTACTCAATCTTTGTCGCCGTCACAGCGGGATTCTGGTCCGCCTCCGGCCTGCTGATGCGCCGCAGCAATCGCACCTCAGCGCGACTGGACGCGCTGCGAAATCCGCTGCTGCGACAGCGTCGCGATCCGGTACTGTCGGCGGCCCGCATGAATGCCATGTCGTCGCTTGTGGAACGAGCCGCACCGGCACTGTCCCGCGCACTGGAACCGAAATCTGAAACGGAACAGAGTCTGCTGCGAGTGCGACTGGCCAATGCCGGCTTCTCACGCCCGACAGCCGTCCGCAACTTCCTCGCCATCAAGGCGCTTTCACTGGGGCTTGGTGGCGTCCTCGGACTGATGTGGATCTCACTGCGCTCCACATGGGCGGGCAACGCATGGATGATACCCGTGGTGCTGGCGTGCGCCCTGTTTTATGCTCCGGAAGTCATTCTGTCACTCATTCGTTCGGGCCGTCAGGACAAGATCTTCCTGCAGTTGCCTGATGCTCTCGATCTGCTGGTGGTCTGCGTGGAAGCCGGACTCGGACTCGATCAGGGCATGCGCCGCGTGGCTGAAGAGCTGAATCAGGGAGCACCGGAAGTCTGCGAAGAACTGGCCACTGCCAATATGCAGCTGCAGATGGGCAAGCCGCGCCGCGAAGTGCTGCACGATCTGGGAATCCGGACAGGAGTCGATGATGTGAAGGGACTGGCAGCCATACTGATCCAGGCCGATCGCTTCGGCTCATCCATCGGTCAGGCACTGCGAGTGCATTCCGAGACGATGCGGGTGAAGCGGCGACAGTTGGCCGAGGAAAAAGCTCAGCAGACAGCAGTCAAAATGATTTTCCCGCTCGTCCTGTTCATCTTTCCGGGCATCTTCGTCGTGCTCGTCGGACCTGCAGCCATTCAGCTGATGAACAATCTGGTCGAATGACGGTTGCCATCAGATCAGTCCGCCCCAAAAACAGAAAGACCACCGGACATTGTCTGTCCGGTGGTCTTTTGTTTCGTGCCGACGTGGTCAGTTCGTCGGTTCCGCAGCGTGGCGATCAGGCCAGTTGCTTGCGGCGGTTAACCAGCGTCCGAATTCGTTCGGCCAGCAGGGCTGCGTCGAACGGCTTGCGGAACGTTTCATTGAACACAGAACGGTCAAAACCTGAAGCATTGTCTTCGTCGCTCAGCAGACCGATCAGAACCGTGTCGGTGAACTCACTGTTCTTCCGCAGATTCTGGGCAATCATCAGAGCTTCTTCGCGACCCATCACAAAGTCAACCACCACGCAGTCGGGGTGAATTGACTCTGCCTGGATCCCTGCTTCAAAGCCACTGGCAGCAATTTCGATCTTAAAGTCGTCGTTGGAAATCATTTCGTTGAGATTCAGCCGCGTTGAGGCGTCTGAACCGACGAGCAGAATTTTCCCCAGCGCTTCATCTTCCAGTTCTCCCAGCGGCATTCCGTGTTCCTTGAGGAACCGAATCAGATGCTCGCGAGGAATTCGACGATCCTGTGAACCAGGAATTCGGTAGCCTCTCAGCCGGCCGGAATCGAACCACTTGGAAACTGTACGCGGGGCAACTTTACAGATCTTTGCTACCTGACCAGTAGTGAAGATCGTCTTCATGGGCGGGCTCTCCAATCAGTACTCAGCACCATCCGGGTCTCCTTCCTGAAGTTCCGGATTGCCAGGCCCGTCATCAGATTCCGGCGTAACGGTTCTCACACCGTCTGCTGTCGCGAGCAGCCTTCATCTGAATCAGTTTGTCGGCCCGGCGAGGGTCGTTCTCTATTTGGATTGCGTGCGGGCAATCCCAGTGCCTTCACAAGGCACTTTGAGCACTGCTCAACTGAAAATCGCCGAAACGATTCCCCTGCCTTCTCCGGACATCCCTTCCGTTACGGCAGACGCTGAACAGGCCCCCCGGCGAATCAACCCGTCGTGCTTCCTGGCCTCCCCGCAGCCACTGCAGAAGTTCCGCAGCAGCCACCACCACAGGATGACAATCGCCACGATATTGTTCGTCGTTTCGACCGCAGCGACTTTAAGCTCTTTGACTGCCCTGCCTTGTCTGCACGTCCCAATGCCCGCAACGGCTGCAGGGGTCAGCACGCTCGCAGGGGACTGAACCGGCAGAGTCTGCCGAAGCCATCACCGTCCCCCCGGCGTTCACAACATCCCGCCTGACACCGCACAGTTTCGTGAAAACGCCGTTAATTCCAATGTTTTCACGGTCAGTGAGCGATCGCTGAAGTTCGGCCACCGGCAGCCGGCATCGTCGCCACACCCCGTTCGATGCCAAACGCATTTTTTTTGCACAATCCGGAAAACCAGCGTCCAGGCCCGAATCCGACTTCCACGCGCGAACCTTTTCTCCGCCGCAATCCGGACTAGGCCGCTTTCTGCCGGCGAGCTGCCGCAAGAAAATTGCCCTGCTCGTCCACATCCTCGAAACGCAGCGACAGACGCCGCGAAATCCCGGACTCCTCCATCGTCACCCCGTACAGCACGTCCGTCACCGCCATCGTCGGCTTGCGGTGAGTAATCATGATGAACTGAGTATTCTGCTGGAAATCCCGCAGGACGTTCACAAACCGCCCGATGTTGGCGTCATCCAGCGCGGCATCAACCTCGTCAAGAATACAGAACGGACTGCTGCGACTGCGGAAGATCGACAGCAGCAGAGCCACGGCTGTCAGCGTTTTCTCGCCACCGCTCAGCAGCGAAATACTCCGCAGCTCCTTGCCAGGAGGCCGTGCCACCACGTCGATGGAACATTCGAGGACATCCTCCGGATCCTCCAGCACCAGATCGGCTTCACCTCCGCCAAACAGCCGCCGAAACAGCTCGCGAAAATAGCCGCGAATCGTCTCAAACGACTCCAGAAACATCCGCCGACTTTCCACATTGATCCGCCGCACCATCTCTCGCAATGCATCACGCGCTGCTTCCAGATCCTGCAGTTGTGTCTGCAACCGCTGAAATCGCGATTCCAGCTCCTGCAGATTCTCCAGTGTCTCCGCACCCACATGTCCCAGTTTCCGCAGCTGTTTCCGCAGCTTCTCAATCTGTTGCTCCACCTCGCCGCGAATCGCCGTAAACCGCACCTCGTCCCGCAGCACCTCGGCAGCAGACGCATCAAACTCCACCACCTCCTGCACCCTGCCGGTGTTCTCCACTGATACCTCGCCACGCTGCTGCTGCCTCTGCCAGACGGCGATTGCAGAACGGCCCTGCCTGACAGCCTCCTCAACCTCCAGCTGAAACTCCTCACGTATCCGGTCCGCGGCTGTGCTCAGCAGATGATCGATGCCCTGCATGCGCAGTTCCACTTCATGCAGCCGCTCCTGCTCGCGCCGCAGTACCTCCCGAGCCTGCTGCTCCGCCTCACTGGCCTGCTGCCGTCGTGACCTCAACTGCCCGCGACCCACAGCATCCACCACAATCGCACCGCTCAACTGCTCCTCCGACAACAGCCGTTCGGCCGTTTCAGCCGCCGTGTTCAGTTGTGAAAGCAGCAGATCCCGACGCCGTTCCGTCGCCGCCGCAAGGCGACGATCAGCCTCCTGCAACTGCTGACGACGCTGCTCCAGCTCATCACGAACCGGCTGAAACGAATCCTGCAAACCCGCCAGACGCTCCTCGAGGCGAGTCAGTTCCAGACTGGATTCAGTGCGTCCTCGCTCCAGTTGCTGCAGTTCCCCCTGCCGCTCCGCTACCGCTTCATCCACCTCACGAATGCGGTGCTCCAGCGCCTGCAGCAGATGCTGCCCCGACTCCAGCTGTGACTGAGCATCCCGCTGCCGCTGCTCAAGCTGCTGCAGCTCAAGTTCAATCTGCCCACCATCATCGGCCAGTGCCCGCTCACGACGCTCACAGTCCTGCAGCAGCCGCTGCTGCTCGGCCAGAGCCGCTTCGGCCTCCCGACAGCTCTGCACCTGCTGATTGATCCGCACTCGCGATGCCTGCAACTGATCGTCCGTCGAACTGATGCTCCCCGCAATCGTCCGCAGCAACAACTCACGCTGAGCAATCTCGTGCTCCAGTCGGTGCAGATCGTTCCGCAGACGCCGCAGTTCGCTTTTCCGTGACAGCAGGGCAGACTCATTCCGCACTGTTCCCGCAAACAGCGTCCCATCAGCCTCAATCAACTCACCCTGCAAAGTCACAAATCGCCCCGCACCGCCCAGTGCAGCATGCCAGTGCAGCGCATCCGCCAGTGTTTCTGCAACCCACGTGTCCGCCAGCAGATGCGATGCCAGATCCGGCATGCTCTGCGGAGATCGCGCCAGGCCATCGGCCCGGCCCACAATCCCCGGCTGCCCGAACAGCTGCACAGTCGCTGCCGTTTCCCCGCAGAATACGGAACGCACCACCGCACTTTCACTGCGACCGTCCGACCACGCAACTCGCGCTTCCGAACCGCTGAATCCAAAATCCTGCTGCCGCCCGCGACCGCGATTCCAGTACAACTCATCCGCACCCGACTCGCCACCCGCGTCTGTCTGCCACGGTGCCGTCTGCCCCCGCCGCAGCTCGCCACGCAGACGCGCCGCATCGCAGCCACCCGCCGTCTCAATCGAAACAAAACCGACCCGATCCGTGATCCTCGCGCGACCGGAATTCAGATAATCGATCAGCGGCTGCAGCTTCGCCACCACCAGCAGCTGGGCACGCCCCGACAGCGCAATCTCCAGCAGCGCCGCCTGGTCCATATCCACGTCCAGCAGATCCGCCACACTGCCCAGAATCTGATTCCACGGCTCCACATTCGATTCTTCAGCCCGCCGCAGAATTTCCCGCACACCGATCCCGAAGCCCTCCTGCCGGTCCTCCAGATCTTCCAGCACCGCCCGCCGCGCCAGCAGACCACTCCGCTGCTCACGCAGCTCCGCCAGTGACTGCTGCCCTTCCGTTCGCTCACCCAGCAGCTTGTCCCGCTCCAGCAGCAGCTGATCAGCCGCGTCCTCAGCCCGCTGCAGATCCAGACGAGTCTGATCCAGACGCTGCTGCAGCAACGGCACAGAACGCTGATACCCGTCCGTCTCGCCACCCAGCTCCAGCGAACGCTGCCGCAGAACTTCCCGGCGCGCCACCGTCTGACGTACCTGATTCCGCAGTGCCGCCAACTCCGAGGTCATCCCGGAATTGATCTGCAACTGACGCAACTGCTCCTCCCGCCGCAGGGCCGCCTGAGCTTTCGCCGCGGACAGCGACTGCTCTACCACCGCAATCTCGTGCTCCGCCGCCCGCACCTGCTGCCGCCGACGCTCACACGACGCACGCTCACTCGTCAGGCTGGATTCAATCGTCGACTGCTCCAGCTCGGATTCCTGCACACGCTGCCGCAACAACTGCTGCTGACGACTCAGACGCTGCAAATCCGACTGCAGCTCAGTGTCCCGCGAAATCTGATATCGCTGAGTGGTTTCCAGGCTGGCCAGACGACTCCGCACCTCGCTCCGCCGCTGCTCCAGTTCCCGCAGGCGCTCATCCACCTCGCCCAGCTCACGCTCCGCCTGCTGCACCTCCGCCAGCGCTGACTGCTGACCAGCCTTCAACTGCTCCAGACGCCCGGCCGCACCCGACTGCTGCCGCTGCAGCTCATCTCGCTGCACCGATTCCCGGCGATAATCGTCCGCCGCCAGACCCACCCACAGGGCTTCCAGCTCGCGTGACGCCGCCTGATACTTCGTCGCACGCTGTGCCTGCGAACGCACAGAACTCACCTGCGTCTCAACTTCCTCCACCAGATCCGCCAGTCGCGTCAGATTCTGCTCAACACGCTCCAGCCGCTTCAAGGCCTCCGTACGCTTCGCACGCAGACGACTGACCCCCGCCGCCTCCTCAAAAATCAAACGCCGATTCGCAGCGTTGGACTGCAGAATCTGATCCACTCGCCCCTGCTCAATAATACACCACGCCGCGGCACCCGCTCCCGTTCCCGAAAACAGCTCGCGAATGTCCTTCAGCCGCGCCGCACCGCCATTCACCAGATACTCGGAATCACCCGACTGCCACAGCCGGCGACCCACCGAAACCTCGTCCAGCTCCAGCGGAATAAATCGACTGCGATTGTCAAATGTCAGCGTCGCCTCTGCAAACTGCGAACCCGCTCGACCCGAACTGCCGTTGAAGATGACGTCCGTCATCTCCTTGCCACGCAGACTCTTCGCACTCTGGTCACCCAGAATCCACTTGATCGAGTCCACGACATTGCTCTTTCCGCTGCCGTTCGGACCGACCACCCCGGTAATACCCGCTGGAAAGTCGAAAACCGTTCGGTCCGCGAAACTCTTGAAGCCAAAGAGTTCGAGCGACTTGAGCATTCGTCAGAACTTCCCGGCCCGCCACAGGACTCACACCCCAAAGCGGGCCCAAGATTCAGTGCAGTTCACTCAGTTTCAGTGCCTCTACATCACCGCCGACTGGTCCGATTCAGGGTTCCGGCTCGGCTTCCGGTTCCGTCAGATGCCCGAACGGACGACGGAATCGACTGAAAAATCCCGGACGCGCCGGCTTCTCAGACACCTCTCCGGCCACAGCCTCGTCCGCCCCTGTCACCGACTCTTCCACCTGCTCCGCCACCTTCTCCGAAGCTTCCGCAGCCGCAGTTGACTGCTCCTCCACTGTCGCGGACGACGGCTCGTCCGCGGCAGCCGAATCTGCCTCACCGTCCTCATCCAGAACCCGCACCTTCGGACGACTCGTCGTGCTGGCGCGAGCCTTGTCGGCCTCCGTCACGCGGCTGAAATCCAGACTCTGCAGCTTCTCGGCCGTTTCGTTGTCAGCAGCTTCCGTGGCGTCCAGAGTATCGAACAGTTCGGGCACCAGCCGCGGATTGCCGACTCGCCTAGCTTTTGCGGATCCGGCAGCGGACTCGGTCGCCGCGGCGGCGTCACCCACCGCATCAGCATCCTCTGCAACCTCATCACTCGTCCGACTGAAGACTCGCCCGGTCTGCGGCAGACGGTCAATTCCAAACGGCCCCATCAGGTTCCGCTGCGAATCAGCCTCCACCAGGAACTGCACCACGTTCGGATACGATGCGTCCAGTTCACCCAGCACCCGCAGAATATCAGCCAGCCGATTACGCACCTGGTATCGTTCCGGCTCTGCATCCAGAGCATAGCGGATCACTTCCACGGAGTCGTCACCCGCGTCACCGATGATTCGCAACCGGTCTCCCGCGTTCAGCACCGCCGGCAGACGCAGTCCCTGATCAGCTCCGAACAGCGTGACTTCCGTCATCCGTCGTCGCGTGACGTGCACCATCGGTTCACCGTCACTGTCGATGACATGCACCACATAGCGGTTTTCAAATTCGATGGGATTCAGGAACGGATCGCGCGGGTCCAGCTCCTTCAGCGCTCGCAGCGCCCCGTAGCGTGTTTCCAGGGATCCCGTATTCATCAGTTCCCGCAGGGCCATAATGGCTTCCGCGTCCTCCCGAATCACCGACAGGGCCACCAGAGCATAGACGCGGAAGGCCGGTTGACTCGTGGCCGCCTCCTTCAGCACTGACACACCCGCCGGGTCGCCAAGATACGCAAGACTCTGAGCTGCCGAGAAACGAACTTCGAAGTTATCGGATTCCAGAGCATCCCGCAGGAACGGTGCCGCATCCTCGCCAATCGCCTCCAGCTGCAGCGCAGCCGACTGACAGCGTTCAGGATCCAGCACATCGCGAGCCAGTGACTCCATGCGCATCCGCCGCGAAACATCGGATTCCTTCAGAGCAATACTGCGAATCACAGCCTGGTACCGCGGAATATTGTTGCGATACTGAGCATGAGCCTGCAGGGTGACAAGCGCATCAGTCTGAGCTTCCGCACAGGAAATCTTCTCACCGTACTTATTGTACTTGTGAAACCGAGATGACACGGCTTCAGCCACTCGCTGCGCATTGCGGATACCGCGTTTGTCCGACAGCAGCATGATTCGCAGATCACGGTCAATTTTCGAAATCGCCCCGCCGGGAATGGTACCGGCCATCAATTCGGCCTGACGTTCGCCACGCACCTCATCTACGCCCAGTCCCGTCAGGATCGCCCCACCCGCCACTGCATACTCCTGCGGACGCAGCGAAACCTGATTGTTGATTTCATGTTCCTCAAACAGCCGCGTTTCCAGCAGCCAGCCACCCTTCAGACTTTTGGCCCGCGCATCCGGCGGCAGTACCACGCGAACATCGAATTTCTGGCCCTTCCTGACCATTGTTGGCAGGTAGGCAATCACCACCACGAGGGCTGTATCCGGCGACGACAGGATCCTGTTCGCGTCCTTGACGCCGCGACGAGCCATCTCGTTCTGCAGCTGTGTCCTGAGTCCGGAAGGAGCCGGATCACCACCCTGACCGTTCAAACCGGTCACCAGCCCCACGCCCTTCAGCGTCACAAGGCCATCGCCCTGCATACCGATGTATTCGGACAGCAGCGGAGTTTCGACGCGACTGCCGAAATCGTTGTCTTCCTCCTTCTTCCGTCGCAGTGATTTGCCGGCTTTCTTTCCATCCTCCTGCTTCTCAGCGGCGGATTTCTCAGCCAGACGCTCGGAGAACAATGCCGCCCCGGGCAACCCCAGCAGGCCGGTCGTACAACCCGACAGCCACAGGGAACCCAGCAGACACACAACGGCAGCCAGACGATGACGTCGATCGCCGACACTTTCAGCAGACATACGATTGGCCATACGCAGAACTCCGCCGCGACGCGGCTGCTGCAGGGCAGGCGCATGCGAAATCGGCGGAGCACGGAACAACCGCGCACCCGATGCCGCAGACACCTCAGGCAGGGAGAAATCAGCAGACAGGAGGGAACATCAGCCGAACGGCTGTGAGACAACAGAGAGGATCAGGATTTTCTGACGGCCGGACTGCGTCACCAGGGATGCTGGCGGGGGCAGTCGGCTGCGTTCAGAAATTCCGGCAGGTGGACCAGCCAAATCAGCACCGGTCAGTGGTGCAGCTTCAGCATCGTCCGCACAGTCCGCTTCGACCACCGAACTTCGACGGCACCATTCCGGAGAACGACCGCTGCAACCTGATTGGACGTTGCAGACAGCATCGGAACAGAGTTGTCATCAGCAGCACGGGGATGGCGTGCCACTGACTGTCGAATCTTCGGAAACCTTCCGCAGACCCATGTCAGCATGTCACATTACTGACCGTGAGACTGGACAGCAACGCGAGTCATTGCGGTTGCCGTCGGATTTGGCCGCCCCGCCGTTTCAGTCCGGCGATTTTCGGCAGGAAGTGCCCACCCTGCTCCGCAAGCGCAAAGTTGTCGGGATTTCCTCGCAACCAGCGGCAGAATCTGCCGCTGCACAACCAACCCGTCGGGAAACCACAGCGCCGGCAGCGAATCATTCGCAGCGAGATTGCAGTGGACGGCAGGGCCCTGCAGAATCCGCGACAGTCGCACGACTGCGACCGGAAGGCCGGTTCCGCAAACATTTCCGGCCCCTCGAACCGTTCATCAACCCACAGGTGACGTTTATGCGTATGGGGATTCTGGGCGGAACATTTGATCCGATACATTATGGACATCTGCTGGCGGCCGAAGCCTGTCGTGAATCCCTGCAATTGAATCAGGTGCGTTTCATGCCGGCCGCAGCCTCACCGCACAAGCCTGACCGCCGCGCGGCCGACGGGCACGCGCGAGCCGACATGATCCAGTTGGCCATCGCCGGGTGCCCGGAATTCGTGGTGGACCGTCGCGAGCTGCGTCGCCCGGCGCCGTCCTGGACCATCGATACCCTGCAGAGCCTGCGCAACGAATTTCCGGCAGCCGAGCTGTTTTTGCTGCTGGGAGCCGACTCGCTGCGGGATTTTCTCACATGGAAGGACCCGCTGGAAATTTCCCGACTGGCCACACTGGCCGTCTGCAACCGCCCCGGCAACCCAACACCCACGCCGGCACAAACCGCAACCTGGGTCGGAACTGAAATCGCCGCCCGTGTCGTGCACATCGCCATCCCAGGCATCGACCTGTCAGCGACCGACCTGCGACAGCGATCACGTCAGGGCCAGAGCCTGCGATTCCGCACCCCCCGAGCCGTCGAAGCCTTCCTCACAGAACACAAACTGTATCAAAACTGAGGAGCTCCCCTCCCCAACCTTTATCCCCGCCCCCACACAAAATCGTGAATCGTCCGCGAGCATCCGCGCCCATCCGGGCTCAGGAAACCACCGCTGTGACTCTCAAAACCACTTTTGTGCCTTTTCGCGGTTGAGTGCCGCCTTCTCACTTCTCATCAACCCTGCAGGCAGTTTTTCAGGTACGGCACGACCGTGCTGCCCAGAGGTCGGGCAGGGTTTGCTGAGGAGACTGTCCACGGCACAATCGTACGCCAGCACGCATGAACTGACACTGCGACAACTCCGTGGCCGACAACCCCCTGGGAGGGCGAGGCTCCTGCCGAGCCGGCAACCCATTGGGAGGGCGAGGCTCCTGCCGAGCCG
>Ga0078894_10000817_pt1 | contig 22287 bp, 17 predicted proteins | sample LauGreSu1BDMLBSD_2_FD_67506 | JGI IMG/M metagenome (GOLD analysis project Ga0078894, IMG submission 67506) | Freshwater lake microbial communities from Lake Michigan, USA - Su13.BD.MLB.SD (version 4) (version 4) | ecosystem: Environmental > Aquatic > Freshwater > Lake | place: Lake Michigan... | reverse complement strand
AGCAACTCCAACAGGTGCATACATTGCATCCAATACACTTTATCTTGCTCCGGCTGATGCCGCCAATGCTGGTATTGTGAGCACAGCAACACAAACTTTTGCAGGTTTAAAAACATTTAATTCAGATTTGAATGTGAATGGTATCACTGTTGGTAGAGGTGGTGGGAATTCTAATAGTAACACAGCAAATGGGTTAGGTGCACTTTCTTTGAACACCACAGGAAGTTTAAACACCGCGAGTGGATACCAAGCACTTCTTAACAACACCACAGGTAGCAGTAATACAGCAAGTGGGTATCTAGCACTTTATAGCAACACCACAGGTAGCAGTAATACAGCAAGTGGGTATCTAGCACTTTATAGCAACACCACAGGAGGGCAAAACACCGCAAATGGTAGTTATGCACTTCGTGACAACACCACAGGTAGCAGTAACACAGCAAGTGGGTATGAAGCACTTGTTAGCAACACCACAGGAATTCAAAACACAGCCACTGGTAGGGAAGCACTTTTGTTCAACACCACAGGTAACAATAACACAGCAAATGGGGTTGGAGCACTTCGTAACAACGCCACAGGAAGTCTTAACACAGCCATTGGTAAGGATGCCCTACTTAACAACACCACAGGATCTGAAAATACAGCAAATGGGGTTGGAGCACTTTTTGCCAACACCGAAGGTAACGATAACACAGCCGTTGGTAGGAATGCACTTGGCAACAACACCACAGGATATCAAAACACAGCCGTTGGTATGTGGGCACTTGTAACCAACACTGAGGGAATTCAAAACACAGCCATTGGTAGGTATGCACTTAGATTCAACACCATAGGTGACAATAACACAGCAAATGGGGTACATGCACTTGATAGCAACACCACAGGAGATAGAAACACAGCCATTGGTAGGGATGCACTTAAAAAAAATAAACAAGGAAGTAATAATACAGCAATCGGTTATCAAGCTGATGTTGCTGACTCAACTCTAAACAACGCCACTGCTATTGGTAATGGCGCAGTCGTAAATGCAAGCAACCAAATCATGTTGGGTAATGCAGACATTGATACTGTATTCACATCTGGTAAGTTGAAATTGGGAGCCATTACTTATCCAAATACTGATGGAACAAATGGATATGTATTAACCACCAATGGAAGTGGAACAGCAAGTTGGGCTGCCCCTAGCGTTGCTTACAATGAGTTAAAAATAAATTCGCTCCTCACTGGAAATCTTACCATGACTTCCGACCGTAGATTGAAGTCGGATATCAAATCGATACCAACAACGATAGATATTATAAAGAAGTTGAACCCTGTAAGCTATAAGAAAAAAGATAGTTTAACTTCTGCCAATTATAATCATGAAGAAATGGGATTCATCGCACAGGAAATTCAGAAAGTGCTTCCAATGGTTGTGAAAGAAGGTGCAGACAAGGATAAAATACTTTCTGTCAACTACATCTCATTGATTCCTGTTTTAACCAAAGCCATTCAGGAACAACAAAGCCAAATCGAAGAGCAGAAAAAACAAATCGATGAACTGAAAAAAATGATGCAAATATTGCTTGATAAAAAGTAACGAATCATTTCAACTTTAAAGCGAAAAGAAACATCATGAAAAAAACATATACTTCATTACTTGTGCTCATCTGTTGCAGCTGCATGGGTGTGCTCAATGCGCAAATATTATCCGTTGCGCCAGGCACTGAGTTCAATGTGAAAGGTGGCACGAAGATGGTGGCTGATAGAGCCGACTTTAATTTCTCCGGTGACTTCACTTTTACAAACAATACCTTGAATGTAGACCTGGTGCCCAATAAGATTAACGGGGTTTCAACCATGAAACGTATTTATAAGTTCACCAACACGGTCTACTACATGCAGGGAAGAATCAACCTGAATTACCTTGAAAACGAACTGAATGGCATCCCTGAATCTGAATTGAAGTTTCTTTATAACAATGGATTGGGTTGGCAAGAAGATTACAATAGCGCAGTCAACACAAATATCAACTTGTTAGAAGGTGGTCCGATGAACTACACCAAGCTGGATGCTTTTACAGCAGGTAAATACCTAGCTACGGATGAGATCATTTCAGTAAGGGCCAATCCCAACCCCAGCACAACAGAATTCAATGTGATGGTGTTGGCAAAGGGACAAGCTGAAATTGAGTTGACAGTGATGGACGCGCGCGGTGCTATTGTTGAAACAAAAAAGACCAGGCCATATCAGAGTATAAAACTTGGTCGCAACCTTATTAATGGAATATATACAATCAGGGCAGTGCAGGGCAACAAGCCGATTGCAGCGATCAGGGTGGTGAAGTTGTGATGAGACAGACGTCAGAAGTCAGATGTCAGGAGTCAGTAAAAGAAACCGACAACTTTATAATCGTCATAAAGCGTCAAATAATTGTCATATTCATCTTTCTTGCTTAAACAAAAAGGGTTGAGATCAATTCTCTCACATAGTTTCGCGCCACAATCTTACACATGCAAAACAAATACTTGTCTGAACTCGAATCAGCCATCTCCCCACTTCGCAACCAACTCGTTAACCACCCTGTATACGCAAGCATCAAAAACCTTGACCAGCTTAAATTATTTATGCAAAGTCATATCTATGCTGTATGGGATTTCATGTCTTTACTTAAGGCATTGCAAATAAATTTAACATGTGTTAGCCTGCCTTGGATGCCTGTTGGAAATGCAGGCACACGCTACTTGATCAATGAGATCGTTACCGGTGAGGAAAGTGATGTTGATCAAGACGGTAATCGAATGAGCCATTTCGAATTATACCTCAAAGCAATGGAACAGGCAGGTGCGGATACAAATCCAATTACTTTATTGACCCAAGAATTAATTCAAGGCAAGTCAATCGAGCAGTGCCTGCAATCGAATATAATTCCTGAAGGTGCAAGACAATTCATGTCATATACATTCGAAACAATTGCTACCAATAAGCCACATCTGATGGCCGCTGTTTTCACCTTCGGTCGCGAAGACCTCATCCCCGATATGTTCATCAGCTTGATCAAGGAATTGAAGATCCAGTTTCCTGATAAAGTTGATATTTTCCAATACTATATTGAAAGACATATTGAAGTTGACGGTGGACACCATGCAGAGTTAGCACATCAAATGACCATGGAGTTGTGTGGAGATGACGAACAAAAATGGAAAGAGGCAACCCAAGCTGTTGAACAAGCCCTAACGGTAAGGATCGCGCTCTGGGACTCAATTTTAAATTCAATAGCTGCTTGATTATCTTCTATCTCATTGCTAAACAGCACTTTATACACCTGTTTTTATAGTCTGTAAAAACCGAGCCTGGGTAAAGCTAAATCAACTTTTATCTATACATTTGAAACTCAAAATCAATTGTATATGAATAAGATTTTCATTTCGGCGCTATGTCTGTTTATGACATTTTTTTCTCATGCTCAAAAAAAGAAGGCAGTAGAGCAAAAAGCTCCCGCTGTTGTTCTTGATCAAACATTACTTAAAAATGTAAACTATCGTTTATTGGGTCCCTTCCGTGGAGGAAGAAGCGGTGCAGTAACGGGAAGCTATAAAAATAAGAATACATTTTTCTTTGGTTCAACTGGTGGAGGTGTATGGAAATCCACCGATGCAGGAAACAGCTGGAAAAATATTTCAGATAAATATTTTGGTTCCACAATAGGATCAATTGAAGTAGCTCCATCCAATGAAAATATAATCTATGTTGGTGAAGGTGAAAATACCATGCGTGGTAATGTATCCGACGGCTTGGGTGGAATGTGGAAGAGTGTAGATGGTGGTAAGAGCTGGAATAATATTGGACTTAAAGATGGTCGCCATATTACAAACATCATCATTCATCCAACCAATCCTGATGTTCTTTGGGTTGGTGTAATGGGACATCTTTTCGGTCCTAATACTGAAAGAGGTATTTTCAAATCAATTGATGGTGGAAAAAATTGGAAGAAAGTTCTTTATGTAAATGAACAGACTGGTTGCAGCGATTTAGTTATGGAGCCAGGTAATCCATCCGTATTATATGCTGGTACATGGCGCGTAATTAGAACACCATATAGCCTAGAAAGTGGTGGCGACGGTAGTGGATTATGGAAAAGTATTGATGGTGGTGAAACCTGGACAAATATCGCAACCTCAAAAGGACTTCCTAAAGGAACTTGGGGTATCGTTGGTGTGGCAGTAGCTCCATCAAATACTGAAAAAGTATATGCGATCATCGAAAATGAAAAAGGTGGATTATATATGAGCACAGATGGAGGACAAACATGGAACCTCCAAACAAGTGATAACAATATTCGTCAGCGTGCTTGGTACTATACAAAGGTTTTCGTTGATCCTAAAAATGAAAACATTGTTTATTGTCCGAATGTAAACTTTATGAAAAGCCGTGATGGTGGAAAAACCTTTCAGGCTTTGAGAACACCTCATGGTGATCACCATGATCTTTGGATCGATCCAGAAGATGGGAAAAGAATGATCGTTGCTGATGATGGCGGAGCCCAAGTTAGTTTTGATGAAGCCAATAATTGGAGTACCTATATGAACCAGCCTACCTCACAGATCTATAGGGTATCAACCGACAACTCATTTCCATACAGGGTGTTGGGTGCACAACAAGATAATTCTACTTTCAGAATAAAGTCTTCAACATACGGTTCATATATCACTGAACAGGATTGGGAAGTAACTGCTGGCTCTGAGAGTGGTTATGTAGTTGCTGATCCAACAAACCCTGACATTGTTTATGGCGGTAACTATGGTGGTTATTTGTCAAGATTAGATCACCGCACTGGTGAAAACAGGGCGATCAATGTATGGCCTGATAATCCAATGGGTGCAGGCGCTGATGTTCAGAAGTTTCGTTTTCAATGGAACTTTCCTATTTTCTTTTCACCACATAATCCCAAGAGATTATACACAGCAGGTAATGCATTGTTCGTTACAGAAAATGAAGGTGCTAGTTGGGAGCAAATTTCTCCAGACCTAACAACAAATGATAAGGCTAAGCAAGTATCAAGTGGTGGTCCAATTACGAAAGACAATACATCCGTAGAATATTATTGTACCATTTTCACAGCTACAGAAAGTTCACTTGAAAAGAATTTGCTATGGACTGGAAGTGATGACGGATTGATCAATGTAAGTAGAGATGGTGGAAAAAGTTGGAAGAATGTAACACCAGCAGATTGTCCAAAGTGGATGATGTGGAACGCTATCGAAGTGGATCCTTTCAAACCGGGTGCTGCTTATTTTGTTGGAACTCGTTACAAGCTCGATGATTTCTCGCCATATATCTATAAAACAGAAGATTATGGACAAACATGGAAACGAATTACCAATGGGATCAATCCATTGCATTTCACCAGAGCACTAAGGGCTGATAAGAAAAGACAAGGCTTATTGTATGCAGGAACTGAGTATGGTATGTATATCAGTTATGATGATGGAGAAAATTGGACTTCATTCCAATTGAATTTGCCAATTGTATCTATCACTGATCTTACTATTAAGAATAATGATTTAGTTGTTGCAACTCAGGGTAGGGCTTTTTGGATGATTGATGATCTTTCACTTGTTCAACAATTCAATCCATCTGTCAAAACAAAATCACTACATGTATATGCTGTAAATCCTGCATATCGTATGCCCGCAATTGTAACTAGGTGGGGTGGTGCTGTAAGTGCTCCTGCAAATTCAGCAGTGAACCCTCCAAAGGGTGCGGTTATCAACTTCTATGCTGGAAAGGTTAGCGATACCAGCAAAGCAAGCATTACCATCTTTGATAAGAATAAAAAACAGATTGCAGTTAAAACAACAGAAGATAAATCTAAGTCCTTGAAGCTTTCTGCAGGTAATAATCAATTTGTATGGGATCTACAATATCCTGAAGCAGATAAAATTGATGATTTGATTTTATGGAATGGAACCCCTGGTAGCATCACTGCAATTCCAGCTAACTATACTGCGGTAGTTCGTGTGGATAAGGATTCTGTAGAAGTGCCATTTACTATTTTGGCTGATCCAAACTATAAATGTTCTCAGGAAGATTATGAAGCTCAATTGAATTTCTTATTAAAAGTGCATGGAAAGTTCAATGAGATCATCAAGGGTATAAAAGATATCCGCTCTGCAAAATCTCAAATGAGTGATTTTGTTCAAAAGCAAGGAAGCAACTGTCCTGCAGAAGTTAAGCAGTTGGCTGATAGTCTCAGCAAAGCATTATCTGCAATTGAAGACAAACTACATCAAACAAAAGCGAAGAGTGGACAGGATGTGTTGAATTTCCCTATCCGCTTGGATGACAAAATTGGTGGTGTGTTCGATATGGCCAATAGTGGAAACATGGCACCTGCCAAACAATCAATCGAAGTATTCAATGAGCTTTCATCACAAGCAAATATTGAGCTTGAAAAAATAAATGGCATACTAAGAGATGGAATCTCTTCATTGAATAAATTAATAACTGCAAAGGGACTATCAACTGTAGTAGTTAAGTAAAAAATAAAGAACATAAAAAAACGGAGATCATTAATTTGATCTCCGTTTTTTATTTTGTTGAATTATAATTTTGTTACAGAATCGTGTAAGTGTGTATTGTTGGTTTTTTTATCCTTTAACTTCTCTCACTTTTGTATTTCCCCCACCATCAAGTGTTAGATCGTGTGGTCTATTTGTTTTCCATGCACCTCTTGTAAAATCTGGAACGTCTATAGACGTAGACCTGTTTTTTACTGATGCTTCACTAAGTGGTCCAACAGCACTCCATGATGCTGCATCATACACATCTTGATCCAATGGCAATCCATTGCGAAGGCAATCAATCAACCTCCAATCCATGATGAAGTCCATTCCTCCATGTCCTCCTACATTTTTAGCAATTTCACCAATATGTTTTACAATTGGAAGTGTATGCTTTTCATAAAGACCTTTCAACTCATCTGGCTTCAGCCATGAGTGACCTAAAGAGATACGCTCAGGTCCAGGCCATTTTGATGCAGCACCTTTTGTACCACTAACCAAATGAATTCTTGAATATGGTCTGATCGTTGAAACATCGTGTTGTACCATCAGTGTTTTACCTAAGTCAGTTCGGATGGTTGTTGTGTTCATATTGCCACGATAATTTTTGTTTGCATAAGGCAGAAAAAAATCATCCTTTGCAGCCAGTTCGTTTGCCATCGCACCCATGGTGAAGTCATTGCTGCTCATGCTAACAAGGTGATTGAATTTATCACCTCTGTTTATTTTCATGCACTGGGCAATTGGACCAAGTCCATGTGTAGGATAGAGACTACCATTTCTGGTCATGTTTTCTTTTAATCGCCACATGTCTGCATAACCATTCTTATCAAACAAATAATCTTTTGTCAAGTCATGTATGTATGCACCTTCTGCATGTACAATTTCTCCAAACATGCCGTTTCGTGCCATATTAAGGGTTAGCAATTCAAAGAAATCATAGCAACAATTCTCAAGCATCATCATGTGCTTTTTCGTTTTCTCTGAAGTTTCAACCAGCTCCCAGCATTCATCAACCGTTTTAGCCGCTGGTACTTCCGATGCAGCATGCTTTCCGTTTTTCATTGCATAAACAGATATTGGTGTATGCAAATGCCATGGAGTTGTTACATATACTAAGTCAATATCATTGCTTTCACAAAGTGCCTTCCATCCCTCTTCACCTGAATATTCTTTTGCTTTAGGCAGTCCGGCTTTTACAAGTATTTCCTGTGCCTTGGTTACCCTGTCTGGGTACTTATCACAAAGCGCTTTTATTTCAACGCCTTCTATAAATGACATTCTTTCCACAGCACCTGGTCCACGCTGACCCAATCCAACGATACCAATTCTCACCGTAGGAATTTTTGGCGCAGCAAATCCACACATATTGAAAGCTGCTGGGGTTTTTTCTGTTAGTGAGGCATAGCTTTGTTCAGGTAGACCTGAAGCCACTGAAGCACCCGCACCAATGGCAATGTTTCTTATAAATGAACGACGGTTTGTAGCCATAAAAGCTTTTTTAATGTGAGGATTAAAGATAGGAAAAAAGATGGCAGAATTCTGACGTCAGAAATCAGACGTCAGAATTCAGGAGTCAGAAATTAGACATCTGTCATCTGTAATCTGACGTCTGTCTTCTGACATCTGTCTCCTGACGTCTATCTATAGATTCAACCAATAATTCATCTTAAACACAAGCGCCCGATTCTTGTTTTTCATGAATGGGTCTGTAAAGTAGTTGTCGCTGTATACAATAAATAGGTCACTCATCGGTTTGTAGCGCCATTGTATCCGGCTATTGATATTGAAATTATTTCGTTGGTTATTGTATTGCAAGAACGTTGTCCAGAATAAGTTATTGCTGAAATTAATTTCTATTCTTGGTGCGATCAAAAACAATTTGCTGGTTCCATATTGTTCTGGCAGCGTTATTGTTGCCTGTTGAATATTGAATCCAAAATTACCCCATGGTTGTGCCCTGTAGTTTGCTGTAAATTGGTAATTAAAGATGTTGCCGTTAAAGAATCCACCACCTGCTACCGAAAAAATATAGGAGATTTTCTTTCTGATATCTGTATTGTATGTTACATCAATTGTTTTAGGCCTGTACTTTCCGGGAGGGATAGGTTGCTTGTCTGTGAAGGATGTATAAAACAAAAGATTGCTTGGGTTGTAGCCCGATTTGATCATCAGGTTTGAAGTGTTTTTGAAAAACAGATCCAACCCAAGTACATGTTCGCTTTCGTTAAAGCTTCCATTAAGGTTGTAGATCATATAATTTTCAATTCCAAGTCTGATCTGGTTGATGCTTCCTTTTTTTGGAAAGAAAATATGTCTTACCTGATTAAATATTTGATAATAGCCTTTTCTTATTGTTGTGTCAAGCAGTGCGTCATAATTTGCTACGCGCTGCAGGAATCCCATATCTGTATAATAGCCATCAGTTATTTTACCTAGGTCAGCGATCACATTCCAGTTTTTAGTGAAATATCCAGCGCCAGAATTGGTATAGTACTGTGGATTTTTAATACTTTCTTTAAAAGAAAAATGATATCCGCTCCAAGCATTCCATTTGCCTGATTTGCTTACAAAATCATATTGTAGTCCACTATTTCTGCCATAGCGGTCAAGCGGATCATAAAATTTATGTTTGCTGTCTTCTATGCCTTGACGATTAAAAAAATAACCTTTAATGGATGACCTTGCCTGCACTTGTTGGTTAAATGTAAGGGCTGTATAATTCTGTGCAGCGGCATCACCTTTTGAGGCTGTTTGCATATTCATCATACCAACCCTCAATTTTTTGGTAAGGTTCCCGCTGATTCTTGCACCACCAGCGATAGGGATTTTATTTCCATTTTTATCAAGACCAATGGTTCTTGAATAAAATGGTCTGATAGGTGGAATGCCATACCCTGAGAAAAGATCATCATTTTCTAGAAAAAATGTTCTGCGTTCGGGAAAGAAAAGATCAAATCTTGTAAGGTTGGTTACTTGTTTATCTACTTCTACTTGAGAGAAATCCGGGTTTACAGTCAAATCTAAATTTAATGATGAGCTTAGTGCTACTTTGGCATCGAATCCTCCATTTAGTTTTCCAACAGCTGATGATCCTTCTTCTTTGTTGCCAGTCATTGATCCTGTCATGTAAGGTATCAACGAAATATTTGTTCCTGGTACAGGTGGAGCCTGGTCCCAATTTAATGATCCGGAATAGCCAAAATCATAAAAAGGAAAATTTGTAGGCATATCCGTCCAAGTAGAAAACTCATTGCTCTTTACATCATTGCGTACGAAGTTGATTCCCCATCTTTTCTTTCCTTCTTTGAAGCGTAATGTTTTGAATGGTATGGCTATTTCGGCTATCCAATATGTTTCATGCCTGGTAGTGGCTGAATACCATTTGTTGTCCCAACTGAAATTGATCTCATCACTCGAAAGCCCAGCTGATATCAGGTCTTCAGATTGAACATTATATGGGGTCACGCTGAACAGAAATCCATTGGTGCGTTGATTAACAGGATCAATAGCTATCGCAACAGCATCACTCATTAAAAATCCTTGGTCGCGTTTCAACGTTTGCGCAACATAATAGTTGGTGTCCATTGCCTTAAAGGCTATATAAAGAAAGTTATTATCATAGCTCATCTTTACATAGGTCTGCCTTTTCGGAAGGCCAATATCATTGGGCCATTTACGCCAAAAATTTTCAGTTTCTTTAGCGCTTTTCCAAGTTTCTTCATCAAGCAAGCCATCAATTTTTATTGGAGAGCTGGCTTTTGAAATGTCCATTTTAAATTGATCCTGGAATTTAAGACCATCTTGTGCAAGCAAACTTTGGACACTGATTATTAAAAGGAATGTGAAACTGTAGAATTTGATTTTCATGCGCGGTCAGATGCAGTTTGATTGAAGTTGCAAATTTCGTTAAATAATTTGAGTATTCTTAGTTTAAATGCCAAATGGGTGACTTTCGTGATAAATGGATTTTCTTGATTTTTGATTATCTTGGCTTGATGCTTTATTACTTTGGATATGGATTGATGTGGATGACTTTCCGGATATTTTTCCGGAAAATCAATGTTGTTGGTAAGGAAAAATTTCAGCATCGATCTTCTACGATCATTATTGCAAATCACCCTGCATCATTTCTTGATGCCATGGTATTGGCGGTTTTCATCGGCAAGCCACTTCATTTTTATGTTCGTGGAGATATATTTTCACACCCCTTGGCAAGATGGGTACTATCTCAACTTCACATGATTCCAATATATAGCCTAGAACACGGGCTACATAATTTGGAAAAGAATAAACATACTTTTGAACGAGGGCAGCAATTACTTAGTAATGGAAATATGTTGTTGATTTTTCCGGAAGGATTTAGTCGCTTTTCAAAAGAACTTGCGCCGTTCAAAAAAGGTGCAGCAAGGGTTGCTTTGCAAACAGCCTTTGAAGATCAATTCAATCAAGATCTACAGATCCAGATCGTTTCAATAAATTATTCTTTTCATGGTTTTCGCTCAACGCTGAATATTCGAATCGGCGATTCTATGGAGTTAGATAAGTATCGCGCATCTTATCTTTCTCAACCCAACCTTGCTATCGCAACATTGAATAAGGATATGGCCTCTTTGTTCAGGGAAAATGTTATTCATGTAAAGCAAGGTGAAAGAACGGCTCATGTGGAATCACTTATGCGTATATCACTTGAAGATGAGCATGATGGCGAGCGTTATTTTTTAAGATCAAGGAATATTTGTGATTGTATTTCTGGGATTGATGAGCAAACATTTGAATACCAAAAAAATAGGCTCCAAGAATTCGAAGGATTGATCAAGAAATACAAATTAAGTTATGGTGCAGTATTTAAAGCTGAGCCAAAAATTAATCAGAGATCATTTCTCCTTTTAATTTCATTGCCTTTTGCCCTGATTGGTTTTACCCTTTGGTATGGAATCTATTTTATCGCAAAGTGGGTAGCAGATAAAACAGTTACGAGAGAGGATTTTTACACCAGCGTTTTTTGTGGTGTTATCGGTGTACTCGGTTTTATTTGGTTGATGTTGCTTTCTTGCGTTACACTTTCCTTTGATAACTTGCCTATGTTTTTGCTTGTGCTTGCTTCTCCATTTGCATTTATGTTTTCACTCTATTGGGTAGAGGTCTATCGTAGTATCTTCTCAGCTATTCGTTTGAATAGATTAAAGAATAATGATAAGACAGTTTATGAAAAGTTGATGAATAGTTGGAATGAGTTAGGTTGTATAAATTAATTATTCCTCATTATCGATCATGTCAGGTCGGCGGTCTTGGGTTCTCTTCATAGCTTGTTCATACCTCCATTCCTCAATTTTTTTATGATCGCCACTCATGAGTACTTCGGGTACTTTCCATCCGCGAAAATCTTCCGGTCTCGTATATACTGGTGGCGCAAGTAAATTATCTTGGAAGGAATCGAATAGGGCAGATGTTTCATCATTCAATACTCCTGGGATCAACCTGCCAATGGCATCAACCACAACAGCGGCTGCAAGTTCTCCGCCACTAAGTACAAAATCGCCAATTGAAATTTCTCTGGTAATAAAATGTTCCCTGATTCTTTCATCAATTCCTTTATAATGTCCGCAAATGAATAGCAATGATTTTTTCATGGATAGTGCATTGGCCATGTGCTGATTAAAAACAGCTCCATCTGGGGTAAGGTAAATGATCTCGTCAAAGTTATTTTTTTCATTCAGCTCCTCAATTGCTTTTGCTAAAGGTTCACACATCATGACCATGCCGGCGCCACCGCCAAATTGATAATCATCAACCATGCCGTGTGCATTTACTGCCCAATCACGGAGGTGATGAACTGTAACATTCATTAATCCCTTGTCAGCTGCACGTTTCATGATAGAGTGGCTAAAGGGACTTTCCAATAATTCTGGTACAACACTTATAATGTGAATGTTCATTGCGATGTTGGTTTTTTCTAAGAGACTTAATATCTATTGATAAACTTACAATTCTTTAATCACCTATGAAATCATCCAAATCCCTTCTCTCTTTTTTTGTAGGTCGGCCTATCTTGGATAATCTTTTTCCCGAGTAGAAGCTGGCAGATTGAGAAGCTATGCGTTCAACTTCCTCAGGTGGTGTGTGATCCTCATAATATTTTATCGCTTCACTATATTGGACCCTGCTATATAGTAGTTCAACAACTTTTATGCGCCACTTTTTTTCCAAGGTCTTCACTTCATATTCATCACCAACTTTAACAGCCCTTGATGCTTTAACAGCCTCATCATTTAATTTTACTTTACCTTTTTCACAGGCCACCGACGCGGCAGTCCTGGTTTTAAATAACCGAATGGACCATAGGTACTTATCCAATCTTAGCTTTTCCTTTTCCATGGGTCTTTCGATGACTTATTTAATTCGATAGTTCTGCAAAATATTGATGGAAATAGGGAATGGTTTCAATACCCTTATAGAAATTAACGATGTCATATTTTTCATTTGGCGAATGGAGGTTGTCACTATCCAATCCAAATCCCAAGAATACAATTTTCAATTTCAATTCTTCTTCAAACAATGAGCAAATTGGAATACTTCCTCCTCCTCGAACAGGTACTGGCGACTTACCAAAGGTTTTTTCGATGGCCTTTGCTGCAGCTTTGTATCCAGTTGAATCAATTGGTGTAAGATAAGGTTCTCCTCCATGATGTTCATGCACATTCACTTGTACACCCTTCGGAGCAATGCTTTTAAAATAGGATAGGAGTGTTGCAGTAATTTTTTCTGATGATTGATTCGGCACCAACCTCGCAGAAATTTTTGCAAAAGCTTTAGATGGTAACACTGTTTTGGCTCCTTCACCAGTATATCCGCCCCATATTCCATTTACTTCGATCGTTGGCCTTATACCGGTCCTTTCATTTGTAGAGTAGCCTTTTTCACCATAGGTACTATCAATGCCAAGGTCTTTTTTATATGCTTCTTCATCAAATGGTGCTTGGGCCATCAATTTGCGCTCATCCGCACTTGATTCCAATACATCATCATAAAATCCTGGAATGGTGATTCTGTTATGTTCGTCATGACAGGAAGCAATCATCTTTGCAAGAATAGTTGCCGGATTTGCAACCGCCCCACCATACACTCCACTATGCAGGTCTCTATTTGGACCTATTACCTCAATTTCGATATAGCTCAATCCCCTAACTCCTGTATCTATGGAAGGGGTATCCATGCTGATCATGGCTGTATCACTTATTAATACTACATCTGCTTTGAGTAGTTCTTTATTTGTTTTTACAAATTTTGCAAGATTTGGGGAACCAATTTCCTCTTCTCCTTCAATGCAAAATTTAATGTTTGTATGCAAATTGTTGTTAGCAACCATTGATTCGAGTGCCTTTACATGCATATAAAATTGTCCCTTATCATCACAAGCACCTCTTGCATAAATTTTTCCGTCTTTGATCACTGGCTCAAATGGGCCGCTATTCCACAACTCCAATGGATCAGCAGGTTGCACATCATAATGCCCATATACCAATACTGTGGGCCATGAAGGATTTGTGATCTTTTCTCCATACACAATTGGATGACCGTCTGTTTCAAATAAAGTAGCCTTGTCGGCCCCCGCTTGAATCAGTGAATTTTTTACCATTTCAGCACATTTTATCATGTCTTGTTTATGCTCGCTGTTGGCACTGATGGATGGAATTCGAAGCATTTCCAACAATTCATTCAGGTATCTTTCTTTGTTTGCCTCATCAAATTGTGTCATAACTATGTGTTGTAGGTGATGAATTTTTAATGTGTTATTTTTACACTTATCTTATCAAAACGTTAAAAAAAATTGTCAAGTTAGAAAAGCATCTATATATTTGACATACGATTGCATGTCATATCTCAGCCTTTGTGAATCCAACTGACCTTGTCTGATGGTATTTGCAAAGGCTGAATCTTTTTGGGAATTAACTCATCTGGCCTTTAAAAAGTTTTCTTCAACAACTTTCCAGTTTATTAATCCAAACCAATTGTTTACATATTCTACTCTTCTGTTTTGGTATTTCAAATAATAGGCGTGTTCCCAAACATCCAATCCCAAAATGGGAGTTCCCTTGATTGGTGAAACATCCATCAGTGGATTATCTTGGTTGGGGGTTGAACCAATTTGTAATTCATTTTTTTGATCCACATACAACCAAGCCCATCCGCTTCCAAATCTTGTCATGGCAGATTCAGATAATGTTTTTTTGAAATTTTCAAAGCTGTTGAATTGTTTGATCATTGCATTCTTCAAAGCACCTTCATGCAACCCCATCCCATCTGGTGCTTTCATTGTTTTCCAAAACAACTCATGGTTATAATGTCCACCTCCATTGTTTCTCATTTTTGGAGAATAGGTTGAAATATTTTTTAAGGCATCTTCTAGTGAAATACTTGCACCCTTAAATTCAGATGAAGCAGCTTCATTGAGATTTTTTGTATAAGTGGCAGCATGCTTGGTATAATGTATTTCCATTGTCATTGCATCGATCAATGGCTCCAATGCAGCATATCCATAAGGCAATGGTGTTTGGGAAAACGGAGTTGCCTGGTTCAATTCCAATGCCAACAATGAATCTGGCAAGGTTGAAAGTGCACCAGCAGCAAGACCTCCGGATAGGCTATTGATAATAAATTTTCTTCTTGAATTACTTTTCATTGTGATGATTTATTGTGTAGTTAATTGTCGTTTCCTTTTTAAAAAATTCAATTTAATTCGAATTTTTCTAAAGGCCCTGAAATAAAACTCATTGTTGAATAATTGAGAGTCGTTCATTGCTTTGTAAACAAGAAAGAATCCAACAGGAAGCAAAAGATATGTAGACATCCAAATTCCTGAGAAAGGACTAAGCACATCTTGTCTAACGAATTTTTCGCCGAACATATTGATCAGGTGCCATATCAGAAAGAAAATGACCGCAATAACCAACGGCATTCCCAGTCCGCCTTTTCTTATGATTGAACCTAGTGGTGCTCCAATGATAAATAACACCAAACACGCAATTGATAGGGTGAATTTCTTATTCCACTCTATTTGAAATAAACGAAGTTCTTTTATTTTCTGGGTGTATTCTGTTGTAATTACATCCAATGATCCTTTTAACATGGTGATCTTATCGGCGGCCTTTACATACGAAACGGATATAGCTGTATCAGGTATGAGGTCGCCATACTTTTTTTGGTTCTTGTTGAAATTAAATTGTTGGCCTTGCCACCCTTTCATGAATTTTTTGCCGAATTGAAAAAATATTGTCAACTCATTGTACATCCTTTTATCAGTGATATTTGATGCAACCTTTTTTATTGAGTCTTGTGATTTGGTGAGTTGGCTAATGTTCAACATTTGTTGACTGCCTTTAAAAATGCTGTCTGGTGTTTTCATCATAGCGAAACTACTCAGGTCAAAAACTTTCTTATAATTTTTAAAGCCAAGCCGATAAAAATCTGTTTGGATTGAATTATAAGGTCCTTTTTCTTGGTAACGCCATCCGTTTTTAAGATCGAATTCAAGAAATTTTTTATCGTCACTTATCTTCATCGTACCGGTTTCTGCTACGATGATATTGTCTTGAAGTGAATATTGATTCTCATAAATGATAATGTTACTTATGCCATTTCCATCTTTGTCTTTTTTTCCAACCTTGATGGCAAACCCTGGTATCTTATCATAGAAGATGCCTTCTTTTATGTCGAAGGCCGGTTTGGCAACACGAATGTCATATAGCATAGTAGTAAACCGAAGGTTGGCAACAGGTATTACGTAGTTGGTTATGAGGAATGCAAATACCGATATGCAAGCAGCAACAATGAGTAATGGTCTCATGAAACGCAACAGTGAAATCCCTGCTGATTTAATTGCAACCAATTCAAAACTTTCGCCAAGGTTACCGAAAGTCATAATTGATGATATTAAAATTGATAGTGGTAGTGCCAAAGGGATGGCAGTAGCAGTAACATAGGCAGTTAATTTTATTAAGCTGGAGAATTCCAAGCCTTTACCAACCAGGTCATCAATGTACTTCCAAAAGAACTGCATCACCAAAATAAATAAGGTGATGAAAAAAGTGGCTATGAATGGACCAATGAAAGATTTTAAAATTAGCTTATCTAGTTTTTTTATCACGGTTTGCGGGTTGAAGGAATTCAGTTTGATTCTTTATTTCAAAGCTTACCAATGATTCCCTTTGATTTAATGTTCGCTAACGGTGTAAAATTACTAAAAGCTTTTGTTACACTATAACTTGAAGGATTTTAACTGGATTTTTACCAGTTCGTGCTCGGAATTAATTACCGAGTCTGTGGAAAAGGTCATTGACCTGGAATTCCCAAAGCCTTTGTTGATCAGGTATATCTTTTTTTTCAGCAAAATCTTTGATTACCAAGATAGTTTGACTGCTTACTTCAGATTTTTCGATGCTAAATTCAAAATATTCCTCTTTTGGTGAATGGGTCCATTGAAAGCGTATGGACTTGTTCTCTTCAGCCTGCAATACTGCTGCTTTTTCAGTGGATCCATTCCAAGAAAAACTGAATACAGTATCTCTTTCATCTACTTTATCAGCAAACCATTCCTGCAAGCCCGCGGGGGTTGATAGGAATTCATAGAGAATTGAAGGAGAGCACCTTACTGGAAATTCTATTGAAAAAAGTTGTTTAGCCATGTTGATTGTTGTTCATTCGCCGCTGTTCACGGTGTTCTTATGTTGCAATGATAAAAAAATATCATTGTTGAAAAAATATAATTTGATGTTTATTTCCAAAAATTTAAATGGATTTTTCACCAAACCACATAGTTCGATGCAATTATATGTAAATCAATCACTTGTATTGTAAATAAAATCACAAAACTTAATCACAAACAATTAACATTTAAGTAATGTTGTGGAAGGTGATTTTTGTTTGGCTATTTCAAGTGTTATAAATAATAGTGCTTCGCACGGATTCAGTAAATTTGCAACTTCTCTTTAAATATTGATTTATTCTCAATAAGCAACTATCTATATGTTTGAAAATTTAAGTGAAAAAATTGCCTCAGCCTTCAAGCAAATCAAAGGAGAGGCACGAATTACAGACCTTAACATTGCTAATACGATCAAGGATATTCGTAAAGCACTCTTGGATGCTGACGTAAATTTTAAAATAGCCAAAGAATTTACTGATCGTGTAAAAGAAAAGGCGATAGGTCAAAAAGTACTTACGGCTGTCAGTCCCGGACAGCTCATGGTCAAGATCGTACAAGATGAATTAACTGAATTGATGGGTGGTACGGCAAGTGATTTTAACATTACCGGTAACCCTGCCATCATTTTAGTTGCAGGTCTTCAGGGTTCTGGTAAAACAACATTCAGCGGAAAGCTTGCGAACTATCTAAAAAAACAGAAAGGGAAATCACCTTTGCTTGTTGCTGCAGACGTATACAGACCTGCTGCCATCGATCAATTAAAAGTATTAGGCGAACAAATTGGTGTAGATGTTTATGCTGAACCTGAAAACAAGGATCCAAAATTGATCGCCCAAAATGCATTGAAACATGCACGTTCCCAAAACAAAAATATTTTGATCATCGACACCGCTGGTAGGCTAGCAGTAGATGAACTGATGATGAATGAAGTGGCTGGATTAAAGGAAAGTCTCAATCCACATGAAATACTTTTTGTAGTGGATGCAATGACGGGACAAGATGCAGTAAATACTGCAAAGGCTTTCAATGAGCGTCTTGATTTTACAGGTGTTGTTGTTACCAAATTGGATGGTGATACACGAGGTGGTGCTGCCCTCTCAATTAAGTACACAGTTCAAAAGCCGATCAAGTTCATCAGCAATGGTGAAAAACTTGAAACCCTCGACGTGTTTTACCCAGACAGAATGGCGCAAAGAATTCTTGGGATGGGTGATATTACGAGTTTGGTTGAAAAGGCCCAGGCAAACTTTGATGAGGAGCAAGCTAGAAAACTAGAAAAGAAAATCAGAAAAAATCAATTCGACTTTCAGGATTTCTTGGACCAGCTTCAACAGGTCAAGAAAATGGGAAATTTAAAAGACCTGATTGGTATGATACCAGGTATGGGGAAGGCAGTAAAAGATATCGATATCAGTGATGATTCGTTTAAAGGAGTTGAAGCCATCATTGGATCCATGACCCCTTTTGAACGATCTAACCCCGATGTAATAGATGCCAATAGGAAAAAAAGAATTGCAAAAGGATGTGGAAGGCAAATGGATGAAATCAACCAGTTTTTCAAGCAATTTGAACAAATGAAACAGATGATGAAAGGAATGGGAAATATGTCGGCTATGCCTAAATTTGGAATGGGACGCCGATAGTATTGGGTCATTAAAGAATTTTGACATATTCCCCAAAAGACTTACCTTCGCAAACTCATTTGAGAAATTATTTATTCACCCACTAAAAATTTTAATTTTTTATGGCTGTCAAAATCAGACTTCAACGTCACGGAAGCAAAAAAAGACCTTTCTATTTCATCGTTGTTGCCGACGCAAGGGCACCGCGCGATGGTAAATTCATTCAGAAAATTGGAACCTACAATCCACTAACTCACCCTGCTACAGTCTTGGTAGATCGCCAACAGGCATTAGAGTGGTTGGCTAATGGTGCACAACCAACTGACACTGTAAGAAAGATTCTTTCTACAAAAGGTGTTCTCTATCTCAAGCATTTGTTAAGAGGAGTTAGTCTTGGCCTATTTGACCAGACAACTGCTATGAACAAGTTTGAAGAATGGCATCAGGACCAGGAAGCAAAAGAAAGGGCTCGCCAAGAGGAAAAGATGCGTGAGCGCCGTCAGGCAAGACAACGTCCTCCAGTTAACAGGACAAAACCAGTTAAGGCTGCAGCTCCTGCCGCACCTGAACAAACAGAGGAACAACCTTCAGCAGAATCAAATCCTGAATAATTGATTTAAACATATCATACAAAGCCTCGTTTCAAACGGGGCTTTTTTTGTTTTATGGATAATTATGTAAACATAGGAGTAATAGTAGCCAGCTTTGGTGTAAAAGGTGAAGTTGTCATCCAGCATCACCTTGGTGCCAGTCCTCATATTGATGGCATGAAAGTGCTATTTATCGAAACAGTAAAGGATAAATTCATTCCATATTTCATCAAAGAAGTAAAGGTGAAATCGGAAAATGAAATATTGGTTTCTTTTGAGGACATAGACAGTCCTGAAAAAGCTAAAAAACATTTGAAGAAAAAAGCCTGGCTTCCTGAACAGGAGGCGAAAAAACTTTCCTCCAAAGCTGCACCCATATCTTTGTTGGGCTTTACAGTCGTTGAAAATAAGACTGCCTTGGGAAAAGTATTGGAAGTCATTGAACAGCCTATGCAAATTCTACTTCGTATTGAGATTGATTCAAAAGAAGTATTGATTCCGATCAACGAAAGTACATTGGTCAAAATTGACCATAGGTCAGAAAAAATATTTGTGACTCTCCCCGAAGGCCTTCTGGACATTTATTTAAGTTGAACTAATCTTTGCAAGTATGGCTGAATCCCAATCCCATATTGCACATTTTGACCTGGATGCATTTTTTGTATCTGTTGAATGCATTTTAGATCCTTCATTGATCGGCAAACCTATTATCATCGGAGGAAGCAGGGAGCGTGGAGTTGTAAGCACTTGTAGTTATGAAGCACGTAAATACGGCGTTCAATCTGCTATGCCAATGGCTAAGGCAGTAGCACTGTGCCCACATGCCACCATCGTAAAAAGTACAAAGGGACAATATGGAAAGTTCTCCAGTTGGGTTACAGATATCATCGCGGCAAAAGCGCCAGCTTTTGAAAAAGCATCAATTGATGAATTCTATATTGATCTGACAGGGATGGATCGTTTTTTTGATCCATTACAGTGGACCATTGATTTGCGGAATGAGATTATTGAAACTACAAAGCTTCCAATATCATTCGGACTGGCGTCGAACAAGATGGTTGCTAAAATGGCAACAAACGCAGCCAAGCCCAATGGATATCTTCAAATTCCCTTTGGCAAGGAAAGAGAATTCCTTGCGCCTATGTCTGTATCTTCCATTCCCGGAGTTGGTGAACATACACTGAAAAGCCTTAATTCTTTGGGTATCATAACCATTGGAGACCTTTCAGAATTTCCACTGCCATTGCTTGAAAAATATTTTGGCAAATATGGTGAAGTGCTAAAGCTGAAGTCTAGAGGGGAATATGTTGGAAGTATTCACACATCACATGAATCAAAATCAATTTCAACGGAACACACTTTTTCTGAGAATACCAGCGATGTTGATTTTCTACTTGATGAACTGTTACGCATGACTGAAAAGCTCGGTCATCAGTTAAGAGACGAAAGCACCATGACCCGGTGTGTTGCTGTAAAGATCCGATATCCTGATTTTACAACCCAAACCAAGCAGTTGTCAATTAGTCCAACCCACTTTGATGACGAACTCGTTAAAGTGATCCGTGAGTTATTTTTTCAACTTTATGATGGAAAAACAAGCCTGAGGTTAATTGGTATTCGATATTCAGAATTGGTAAAAAAATCCATGCAGACTGACCTCTTCGATAATAAAATAAAAAAAGAAAAGCTCTACTCTGCGTTTGATGATGTAAAGAAACGATTCGGAAAAGATTCAATAGGAAGGGGGAAAAATAAAGAGTGAGCCAAGGCAAAAAGTACTATATCGTGGTTAATAATTTTATTCTTGTTTTTTATTGCGATTAAATTATATTATAGTCTATAAATTTGGTAGGATAATAAAATTTTATTTCTTTTGCATTCTAAAATGTTGAATATGTCACTAAGATTAGGGGACCTGGCACCAAATTTCAAGGCAAATACTACGGTTGGAAATATTGATTTTCATGAATACCTGGGAGATAGTTGGGGCATTCTTTTTTCACATCCTGCAGATTTTACTCCTGTATGCACCACCGAGTTGGGCAGGACAGCACAGCTTGAAGATGAATTCAAGAAGCGAAATGTGAAAGTATTGGCGGTGAGTGTTGATCCACTTGATAAGCATCATACATGGGTAAATGATATAAACGAAACACAACATTGTACCGTTGGCTTTCCCATTATCGCAGATGAGAGTAGGGAAGTTGCAAGTTTATACGACATGATTCATCCCAATGCATCTGCAACATTTACCGTTCGATCCCTTTTTGTAATCGGTCCAGATAAGACCATCAAGCTTTTCATAACCTATCCTGCTTCTACAGGCAGGAATTTTGTTGAAGTGCTAAGGGTGATTGATTCCTTACAGTTAACTGCCCAGTATAGTGTTGCAACGCCAGCCGACTGGAAAGAGGGTGAGGATGTGATCGTAGTGCCTGCAGTGTCTACTGAAGATGCTGTAAAAAAATTCCCCAAGGGATTAAATATCGTCAAACCTTATTTGAGGTATACGCCGCAACCCAATAAATAGTAATAAAAGAAAGATTTCAAGCTATTTTACCTGTCTTTTAGCCTTCAATGAACAAAGCGTATCTTTGCAGGATGAACGCGAAGGCAAAGCCAAACATCCGACACTTATCTTTAGACGAGATCACCGCTTATTTTGAATCAATTGGCGAAAAGAAATTTCGTGTACAACAGGTATGGGAATGGCTTTGGCAGAAGCACGCCTTTGATTTTCAATCGATGACCAACCTGTCTAAGGACCTGCGTACCAAATTGGAGCAGCAATTTGATTTTACTTCTCTTGTAATTGATGATACACAGCA
>Ga0078894_10000815_pt1 | contig 22328 bp, 15 predicted proteins | sample LauGreSu1BDMLBSD_2_FD_67506 | JGI IMG/M metagenome (GOLD analysis project Ga0078894, IMG submission 67506) | Freshwater lake microbial communities from Lake Michigan, USA - Su13.BD.MLB.SD (version 4) (version 4) | ecosystem: Environmental > Aquatic > Freshwater > Lake | place: Lake Michigan... | reverse complement strand
GATAGCCGGTTCATACAAGGTATTCGGATATAATGAATTCGCCACACGATTGCCATCTGCTATAGCCATTCTATCATGTGTGTTTCTCATTTATTTTTCTACATTACGCTTATATTCAAAAAATATAGCTCTATGGGCTAGTGCCGTATTTATGGGCAGTCTGCTCATGCCGCTATATGGTAAGATTAGCTTAACAGATGCAAGTCTACTCCTCTGTTTTATAGGCAGCTATTTTAGTATACAGTGCTACCTTCGAGAAGAACATCCTAAATGGCTAATAGGTTTGTTAATCTATATTTCATCTGGAGCATTACTCAAAGGTCCGCCTATTTTTATTCCGGTATGTGGAGCAATATTAGTGTCGCTTATTTTCGGTCAGCGAAAAAAGTTATTTTTAAAACTCTTCCTCATAAGTATTATTGGAATAATACCTTTTTCTGCCTGGGCATATGGCACCTGGCTGTTAGATGGTGGTAAATTTTTTAATTGGTGGATGAATTGGTATATTTTAAAAAGAACTTCAGGAACTATCTATGGACAGACAGGTTTTATTGGATACTATCTGCTTGTATTTATTTTGTGTTTTCTGCCTTGGTTTCTTTTTATTCCTCTTTCGTTAAAAAATTTAGTTAAAGACACCATTCGAAAACAAAATTCTGATCAACTCTTATTTCAATTTGGTTGGTTACTATTTGGTTGGATTTTTTATGAGATAATTCGCAGTAAATTGCCATCTTATGCTTTTGCTGTTATTCCTATATGGTGTATTTACATAGCCCAAACTGTATTAGCATTTAAAGAAGAGAAAATCACAATTTCTAAACTTTATAGAGATTCTTGGGCCAGTTTATTGCTAATACTAGCATTTGGCATTTTGATATTTAGAGATAGGATCCCATTTATTAATATGCAATTTACAGCTTTCGTCTTGGCTTGTTTTTTCTTTCTTTTTGGTCTCCTCTATTGGCTTTCATCTAGGCTCAAGGCTTTAAAAAATCGCCTTCCAGAATTAGCATTAGGCTTTGCTCTCGGTCTTAATTTCATAGCTTGGGGCATAGCTATACCTGCCTTCGAAACTACTCGGCAATTTCCAAAGGTCATAGCAGAAAGATTAGTTCAACTTAATCCCGTATCTAAACATGTATTCTTTTCTAGTGACTATTCTATGTCTAGCTTACCTGTCTATCTAGCTTGGTTTGGTTTCAAATTCCAGACAGCCGATAGAGAAAATTATGATCAATGTACTCAAGATTCACTGCAATATTCTTCTCATGAACTATTTATGATTCAACGTAGAAATTTTCACTCCTTATCTGTATTAAATGATTCTTTTAAACTAAGTCCCATCTATGGATGGATAAGTGATAGAGGTGTTGTAGATACTTTTTTTATCGCAGAACGAGTGCAAAAGAATTAATTTTTCGGTATGTCTTTCTTTGCAGAAAATGGATTGATGGTTTTACGCATCAGATAAAAACCGAAAAGTGAGGGAATAAGTAGGTTTATAATCCATATTAAATAATTCACAGCCATTAGCTGAACAAAGTTTTTGGTGTATAGACTAAAAACGAAAAGTACCAAATTGGCTCTAATGCCTACATCTAGCGCTCCCATAGAAGGTATAACAAATTGTGCTAAAAAATAAACTCCACAGAGAATATAAAATTCTAAATAAGGAAACTCATTAAAAAAGATAAACATAAGAAGCCAATACTGAGTAACAAATATTAGAAAACGGAAAGATCCTATGCCTAATAAGGTGAGTTTTGTGGGAAGATTATAGTGAAGAAATTCTCCTATAGACTCGAATATTTTTCGTAAAGATTTGACCTTAGCTAGCCATAAGATCATGACTTCTGGCTTCAAATACATAAATAACCAAAAGATAACATCTATAACAGAAATTAAGGTGATAATGCCAGCTATAGAAAGACCTAGATGCATGAAACTGAGCTTCTCCGTAGATAAAAACCCATGATAATGCGCATATAGTAGAAATAATAAGCCAACTAATGGGGAGGCTACTTTCTGTACGATAGATACGTAATATGCTACCCCAGAACCATTGACTCGATTTTCTTCTTTTAAGACTAAAGGTCTCCCTGTTAGTTCACCTATACTGGCAGGTAAAATAAGATTAAGAGCATTGCCATATAAAATACCTCTATAGGCTTTCCAGTAGCTAATTTTCTCCACTCGCTGTACACAAAGGTAGTATTTCAATGTTTCAAAACCCCAGTTAAAAAAGGTCAGGATAATTGCAAAGCCAAGAAAATAAAGTTTATCTGGAGAGAATTCTTCTTTAAATAAAAGATAGGTATCATAAAACCCTTCCTCTGAAAACTTTGAGTATAAATTGAAAAATAGAATAAAAGCTAATAGTAGCTTTAGGATAAATAAATTTATCTTTTTATGTTTGTTCCAAAATTTTTTGATTGTATTCAACGTCTGAAAGTCTAGGCTAGCATGCTATACATTAAATCTAAAATGCATGATATCGCCATCTTTGACGATATATTCTTTACCTTCTACTCTTAGTTTTCCTGCTTCCTTCACTTTGGACTCTCCCCCTAGTGTTATAAAATCATTATAGGCTATGACCTCTGCACGGATAAAACCTTTTTCAAAGTCAGTATGTATGACACCAGCCGCTTGAGGTGCGGTATCACCCGTATGAATTGTCCACGCTCGAACTTCTTTTACCCCAGCAGTGAAATAAGTTATTAAATGGAGGAGTGAATACGATTTCTGAATGAGTTGCTCCACTCCAGATTGCTCAAGCCCTAAATCAGAAAGAAATGATTTTCTGTCGTCGAAGCTCTCTAATTGTGCTATATCCGCCTCTATCGCCGCACTGATGATGAGTACTTCTGCATTTTCATCCTTAACTGCGTTTTTAAGTGCATCTACATGAGCATTTCCTGTCTTAGCCGATGCTTCATCTACATTACAAACGTAGAGGATAGGCTTATTAGTCAATAAATTAAGTGATTTAACTACCCATTCTTGATCTTCTCGCACAGAAATAGTTCTGGCAGATCGACCATCCTCAAGGCATTTTTTATATAAATGAAGAAGTTCCATAGCCTGAATGGCTTGTTTGTCGCTACCTACTTTGGCTTGCTTTTCATATTTCTGCATAGTTTTAGTGACTGTTTCTAAATCTTTTAGCTGCAGTTCAATATCTATAACTTCTTTGTCTCGAACAGGATTTACACTTCCGTCTACATGGATCACATTGCTGTCCTCAAAGCATCTAACCACATGTAAAATAGCATCTGTTTCCTTTATATTACCTAGAAATTGATTCCCAAGACCTTCTCCTTTACTTGCGCCTTTTACTAGCCCTGCAATATCTACTATTTCTACTGTGGTCGGCACTAATTTTTCTGGAATGACAATTTCTGAAATCTTGGTCAATCGCTTATCTGGAACTGTAATAACTCCTACATTCGGCTCTATGGTACAGAATGGAAAGTTAGCAGCTTGTGCCTTGGCATTTGTTAAAGCGTTGAAAATAGTTGATTTTCCTACATTGGGTAATCCTACGATACCACATTTTAATCCCATCTTATCGTTGTATATTTTGTTAGCTAAGGCTACAAAGGTAAGGGAAAAATTTTATTTATAAATTTTGTTGCTAAGCCTGGACTTCAAGGCCAATATTCTAGTATAATCCCAGTGCTGAAGAATATCCCAAGCGAACTATGCTTTTTCATATTCCCGATATAGTTTCACGACTTCTACTGCCTCTTTTACATCATGAACTCTCAGTATTTTCGCACCATTTCTCAAAGCTTCAAAATGTAAGGCACTGGTTCCATTCAGGGCTTCTTGTGGAGTACTATCTAGGCATTTATATATCATACTTTTTCTAGATAAGCCCACTAAAATAGGACAATCAAACTCCTGAAAAATAGCTAAATGTTTAAGTAGCGTGTAATTATCGGACATTGTTTTACCAAATCCAAATCCCACATCTAGGATAATGTCCGATATTCCTATTTTTTGTATTATGTGCAATTGTTGACTGAAGAAATAAGAAATCTCTGTTATGATATTCTCATAATTCGGGTTATCCTGCATATTGACGGGGCTACCCTTCATGTGCATAGCTATATAAGTTGCATTGAATCTTTTAGCTACTTCTAAAATATGCTCATCTTTCGTACCTGCCGTAATATCGTTAACAATAGATACCCCTTGATCGAGTGCATAATTAGCTACTGCACTTCTGTAGGTGTCTATGCTAAATATTGTTTGAGGAAATTCCTTAATAATGGCCGATAATGCACCGCGAAGTCTAGACAATTCTTCTTGCTCGCTCAATTCCTGACTAAAAGGCCTAGAACTCATAGCTCCAATATCTATGATATCCGCATTATCCAATAACATATTTTCTATATGTTTCAAAATCGCTTTGTGACTTAGCAGTTGTCCACCATCATAAAATGAATCTGGAGTCAAGTTCAAGATCCCCATAATCTTAGGTTGATCTATTGACCATAATTTACCTTTAATATTGAGCGAATGGACTTTTTTATTTAGGTTCATTGATTCATAAAATGAGAGTGAATAAGCTGATGCACAAATGTAAGGATTAATTTTTCAATTATATTTCTTCTCATTAATCTTATTTAGCTGTTTTGAATAGGACGAAGAAAATTTTATGTACATTTGCGATCTGAAATTTAGTATGGAAAGTTCTACTATTAGCTCTTTTAAAAAGATTATAGCCAACTGTCAAGAAGTTTTTTTAAAGAAAAATCAAGACTATGGCATGTCATGGACCATCATGCGATTGAGTTCTCTGACAGATCAGATTTTTATTAAAGCCAAGCGTATCCGGAATATCCAAGAATCTCAGCAGAATATCATTGGTGATAGCCAAGAAGATGAGTTTCATAGTATTATTAATTATTGTATTATGGCTATGATCATAGCGACTAATACTGAAGATAAACTAGAGTCAATGCAGTTTGAGCAATTAAAATCTAACTATGATATCATCGTTAAGGACACCCTTGATTTACTTACCAGAAAAAATACAGATTATGGAGAGGTATGGCGTGATATGAGAGTTTCTTCTATGACAGATATTATTCTAGCTAAACTATTACGAATAAAACAAATAGAAGACAACCAAGGATCTACCACCATATCGGAAGGAGCCTATTCAAATTATCAGGATATTCTTAATTACTCAATTTTCGGTATCATTAAGCTTACGGAAAGTACTTCGCAATAGACTTTTTTTCTTGAGTTACCAAATACTTTAAAAAAAGTAGCAAATCCTACAGAAAAAAATTATTGTTGAAAAAAAAGTTTTATCTTTGATTGTTTTAAAATTAGCTTTGTAATAGAAAAAAATCAATGTATTTATGAAAAATTTTAACTTAGTATTATTTTCATTTTTATTCCTTCTTTTATTAGGGTTCATAGCCAAAGAACCTATGAAGAGCTTTGAATACATGGCTCCATATAAAAAGTCCAAAAAAATGCCTTTAGAGGCTAAAATTCAAGGTCGTGCCGAAGAGCGTGCGAATCAACTCCGTAATGTGGTAACTGGCAAGGTAGATGAAAATGATTACTACAAAGCTATTGCTGAAATAGAAGCTTTTTCTAATTCTAGACTGTCTGCGCGTGGAGAAGAATTAAAATGGGAACCTCAAGGTCCTAATCAAGTGGGCGGTAGAACACGTGGTTTTATTTTCGACAAAACCAAGGAAGGTAGAGTCTATTGTGGAGGCGTATCAGGAGGAATGTTTGTCTCTGATAATCTTGGGCATAATTGGAAGCCAGTAAAAGACATGGCCGATGTATTTAAGATCATGCCGATAGGCTGTATGACTCAGTCAAAAGATGGTGACATTTATGTAGGAACAGGTGAATATTGGGGGAACGCTCCAGGTGGCAGTTATGGATCTCAGTTTTTTGGTAATGGTATATATAAGAAAAAATCTAATGAAGACGATTGGGTGCATTTAACTTCAACAATTAAAGGTATCTCAGCTACTTCTGTTAATCAGAATCTAGATTTCCGACAAGTGATTGATATGGCATGTGACCCACTTGATAATGATATTGTATTTGCCGCTACATCCAATGGTATGCAGGTATCAAAAGATGGCGGGAGCACCTGGTTAAAGTCAAGCTCTGTGCCGGCTGTAGCTGTAGCACAAATTAAGTTTGCATCGGATGGCACTATATATGCTGCATGGAGTGGAAAAGTATTTAAGTCTAACAACGGTGGGACAACATTCACCGACTTAATAGGAAATAGGCCAGAATGGACAGCCAATGGCAACCAACATATGCGAATTGCTGTTTCGACTACCGATCCATTGAAAGTATATGCGTGCGGCATTACAGGAAGTAATGGTGGTGATTTAAAATACGTCATTCGCTCCATTGATGGTGGAGCTACATGGGAGTTGATTGGTAGATCTGATGCTAGCTTTAGTCCACTTTGCTCTACATTAGGTTGTCAAGGATTTTATGATTTATGCTTAGCTGTTCATCCTAAAGATGATGACAAAATTTTCTTAGGAGGTTCTATTAAAGCCTACAGTTGGTCTAGAAGCCTAGGATGGGTGCAAGCTTCTAACTGGAATAGTCCTGCCACCTTAGGTTTAAATCTAGTGCATGCAGACAATCATGAATTCGCCTTTCATCCTAAACATCCTGATACAATGGTCATCTGCACTGATGGTGGGCCTTATATAACATACAATTCATTATCATCTTTTCCCAATTCGACTTGGAAACCAATATTTACAGGTTTGAATATTACTCAGTTTTACGATATGGCTGTCAATAAATATGGTGAACTCGTAGGAGGTACGCAAGACAATGGTACCCAATTTATTACATTAACTGGAGGAAATAATAATATAGCCTTAGAAATCAGTGGTGGTGATGGATTCGATTGTGCCATTTCCGCAGCGAATAATTATCAAGTAGCCTACACAACAGTATATAACGGCTCATTATCCAGAACTACGGATTTAACTACTGCCAGAAAAGCTTTAGCAGCTGGTTGTACTGAAGAAGGAGGAAATTTTGCGAATGTTGGATTTCACACTCGAATAGGTCTAGTAGAAAAAGTTATTACTGCGCCTGGTGTGTTTGATGAGGTAGAAAAATCATTCTTATTTGTTTTTGGAGGCAGTGGGTATGCGATTTCAGCCAATGCGCATATTCCTTCTAAGCCGACAGCATTCACTAATTGGGAGAACCCAGGATTAGGCACGATACTTGGTATTCACGCAACCAAAGATATTGGAACCATATATATGTGCGGAGGTGGGGGCGTTCGTAAAAATATAACTTTGAAAAATTTCGATTCATTTCCGGTGGATTTAGCCACAAATAACCAACCTTGTCTTCGCAGACCTAATTTGGCATGGACAACTATGACTGGTGCTCCTGGTCCTATAGGCGGCATATATGTACATCTGACAAATGGCGACTATGTAGTAGCCACTCAGATAGGTTTTGGGGGTACTGCCAAGGTATTTTTATCTACCAATGGTAATAGTTTCACCGCTAAGCAAGGAAACCTTCCTATCATGCCCGTATATACTTGTGCTATAGATCCCGATGATGAAAAACATGTAGTCATAGGTACTGAATTCGGAATATGGGAAACATTTGATATTAGTGCTGCTGCACCAGATTGGAAAGAAGCAAATAAAGAAATAGGAAGAGTACCAGTATTTAAATTGAGAGTGAATTCTATAAACAAAGATGAATGTACTATGCTCTATGCCGGTACACATGGTAGAGGATTTTGGAGAGCCGCTTTTCCGAAGAAAGATCCAACTATCTGTGACTATAAGAAAAAGGTGAGAAGTGGACTAGATTACATCAATAATATCAAAATTCAGTTTGACATCTACCCTAATCCGACTTCCGATAAGGTAAATGTTAGCTTTGATTCCAAAGTGAATGCTAATTATACACTAGCAGTGTATGATATAGCTGGAAGAATTGTAAAGAAAATGGCTTATAAAGCGATCTCTGGAGATAATATTATAAGTACTGATTTGACTAGTCTTCAGAGTGGGCAGTATATTGTGAGATTAGAAGACGGCAATAATATCGTTGGAGGAAAAATTTTAGTCAAAAATTAATCAAAAAGAAATTATAATTATCTACAAAAGGCAATCCTAAGCGGGTTGCCTTTTGTTTTTTTAACCCCGTTTGAATCTTATTCACTTTAGTTTTGTTTTAATCTAAACATTTGTATGCAAAAGATAACCTATTTATTCTTTATATTATTCTCTGCTCAACTATGGAGTCAAGAAAAGAATACAGGATTCATTCAATTTTCGGGTAATACTTTGATATCTTTCAATGATTCGGTGGAGCCTGTTGCATTTGTAACTATAAAAAATAAATCTAGACGGTCTAGTGCTTATTCAGGACCTGATGGTTTTTTCAGTTTAGTAGTTAAAGGAGGTGATACGGTAGAATTTTCTGCAGTAGGTTTTAAACGTAGTACCTTAATTATACCTGACAATATCAAGCGCGATCGATTTTTTGCGACGCAAGCTATGATTAGAGACACCAATAGATTAGCAGCTGTAGTCATTGTACCATGGAAAAATGTAGAAGAATTAAAGAGAGCAGTGCTCGACATGGATATTTCAGAATCTGATCTAGTTATAGCCTACCAAAATCTTCAATATGAGCGCTGGGTGCAGATACGAGAGGGTATGATGCCAAGTTTAGAGGAAAATAGGGCTGGATATTTAGCACGACATAATAGTAATAATTTAATGCTAAGCACAGGCCTGTTGCCACAGAATAATATTCTAAACCCATTTGCATGGATGCAGTTTATGGACTATGTAGGACAGAATAAGAAAAAGAAAAAAACAACCGATACAGATAAGTACTAGAATATAGTATAATATTGGTTTAGATAGCCCTTATAAGACTCCGTATATTCATTTTTTGAGTCTTTTATGCATAAGCTGGTGGTCTCTGGTTGGACTATATCATTGTTGTTTGCAAATTCCATTAAGATGCGTAAGGGTCTTTTATGAGGTCTAGAATACAAAGTCAATTGCCTATGTATATAAAGTTTATTTTTAGCTGCTATAGCTACTATTTTATCTAAAACTTCAAATGGTAGGACAAGTGCAAGTATGCCATTATCCTTCAAATGTTTCACAGCAGTTTCTACTAGGTCTTCATAGCTCAAGCTATTTGTATACTTTGCATAAATATTTCTCGGTTTAGTCGATTTGTATGTAGTTTCAAAAAAAGGAGGGTTAGATAGAATTAAATCGAATTTACATTGGAGGCTAGTTTTTGAAAAATCCTCTAAACTAGCATGCTTTACTTCCACATTTGTAGCATTATTTAGCAGTATATTTTCTAAGGTCAGATGATAGGCGTTCACATCAATATCAATAGTAGTTATATGGCTAGTCTCCTTTAATCTCTGTAAAAGTCCTAACGAAATTACGCCTGTACCAGAGCCAATTTCTAAAATCTTAATTTTTTCTCTCACGGTTACCCATGCTGAAAGCAAAACTGCCTCCGTATTAACTTTGAATACGGAGGCAGAATTTTGTTTGACTATAAACTTCTTAAACTGAAAAATTTCCAATTTATAAAGTTGGGATTTTGATTTTTTCTCCTTTTTTCAAAGGCTCATTTTCCTCTTTATTATTTAAGGATTTAAGTACATCTAAAGGAATATTGAATTGAATACTGGCAGTAACTAGCGTATCTCCAGTTTTAGCTTCATAATATGAGTAACTATTGAACTTTGGATTTGACTCTATATATACATAAATTTCTTGATCTACTTTTACCTCAGGAGATTTCAATTTATTCCATTCTTTGAGATCAGTGAGCGAGCAGTTATATAGTCTAGTCAATTGCATAAGGTTTTCTCCTTTTCTGATTTTATGCACTATGACATTATCCGTGACCGAACTTACGGTATTATCCTCCACTATAGCTTTATTATCCATTGCATATTGCGGCCTGACAATAGTTTCCAATTGTTCTATTTTCAATTTTTTACCAACAATAAGATTGAAATTACTGTTTAAATTATTCCAGTCTCTAAGTTCTTTTATACTTATATCGTATTTGTTAGCTATAGTTGTCAGATTTTCCCCTTTGCGAACACTATGGTAAATGGTTTTTTTCTGCACATCTGTCACCTTGATTATTTTATAGGTAACTGCTGCTGTGGAAGGGTTTTTTCTGACGTCAGAAATTAGATCATTATTCATTTCTTGTGCGGGAGTGCTAGCAAATAACTTAGGATCTCTCTTAGCTATAGATGTAGCTATCTCAGAAAGGGTAAGCTTTTTTTCTTCGACGGGTTTATTGGAAATCACATTATTAGACCCTGAAAGCACTGTTGCTTCGCTTGAGCTATTATCCGCCAAATTAGATTCCGCCGAAACTGCTGGCGGAGTATAAGACGGATTATAGATATAAGGATCTTGGCTTAATAAATGTCTTTTTTCTTCAAATTTTAAGGCATACTCTTTAGGTACTAATAAGCTGTAACCTATATCGACCTTGGGCACAATACCTTTCTTTAGAGACGGGTTATATTTACATAAATACTCTTCTGTGCAGCCTACTAGCTCAGAAATATACTTCATTGACTGCTTATCATAAATTTTCAACGTCTTGCATGCCTGGAAATTAAGAGCAGGTTTGCCAGGTTGAAGCTGATATTCTTTGGCATAATGCATAGCGTAAACAATAGCTATAAATGACGGAACATAATTTTGCGTTTCCTTGGGCAATCTATGTTTGATAGTCCAGAAGTCATATCCCCCTGAGTTTCGGATAGCTTTATTTACATTGCCGGGGCCAGAATTATATGCAGCTAGCGCTAGAAGCCAGTCTCCATAGATGTTATATAATTTTTTTAGAAATATAGCAGCATGCTCTGTAGATTTATAAATATCACTTCTCTCATCGACTAAGGAATTAATTTCCATACCTTCGTGCTTGGCGGTACCATGCATAAATTGCCATAAACCCGTTGCACCTACTCTGGATCTAGCCTGCGGATTTAAAGCGCTCTCTACTATGGCTAGGTACTTTAATTCTATAGGAAGGTTATGCTGATCTAGAACTTCTTCAAAAACAGGGAAATAAGCCTTAGAAGCTGTTAGCATTCGAGTCATATAATCACGTTTATCATACAGGAAATATCTTGCTATTCTTCCTACCTCAGGATTATACTTCATAGGAATAGTGGCTGGTATAGCTAGTATTTTCTTATGTATTTCCTCATCCGTATAATAAGGAAGCTTAGTTTTGTCTATATAAATCTGCTGTCTAATGGCTTCTTCGTCTACTATGGATTTATCTTTCAAAAGGAATTTACTGGTTAATTCTTCCAATTGTTCATAGTTGATATAGTTTTTTGTATTTTCATCATAGGTGAAATGTCGACTATCATACTGAGCGTTAGCGTATAATACGTAAAATATTCCTGATACTAGAGCTATGATTTTTTTGTTCATTTTTTTCTATTTTTAGACATTATCAACAATACACGATTCACAAATTTATGAATATTCTTTTCCTTTTTTGTTGTTTTGATTTACCTAATCAACAAATATACTTATTAATAGACAGTTTTTATTATTTTCTTCATTTTTTCTATAATTTATTCATTTATCAATTCTACCTTACCTTTGAGGGGAATAATCTTTTAAAATTTTGATTCAATAATGGCAGTTTTAAACTTTTACAAATATCAAGGGTGTGGTAATGATTTTATCTTGTTAGACCGAAGGAATGAGTATTTGCCAATACAATCTAATCAAATAGTTGCTTTATGCGATAGAAGGTTCGGTATAGGGGCAGATGGTCTTATGGAATTAATTAATTCAAATTCACATGATTTTACCATGCGATACTATAATAGTGACGGTAATGAAAGTAGTTTTTGTGGTAATGGAGGCCGATGTATAGCGCAGTTTGCTAAAGATTTAGGAATTGTATCAGGAGATTCAACTAATTTCCTTTTTAAAGATTTACCTTATTCCGCTGTTTTTTTATCCAATGGAACTATTTCCCTTCAAATGAAGGATGTAGCAGAAATAGCAACAAAAGAAAACGATTTATTTTTCGATACCGGAAGTCCTCATTATATTAGATTTAGGTCAGATATTGAGGCGATGGACTTAATCCATTTTGCACGTCAAATTAGATATTCAGAGGATTTTCCTGCTGGAATCAATGTCAATGCAGTAGAAGTCATAAATGAATATACGATCAAAATGCGAACCTACGAGCGAGGCGTAGAGAATGAAACCTACAGTTGCGGAACTGGAGTCACTGCTGCAGCTATCGCTTTTCACTTTTCGAATTTAACCCAAAGAAACCAGATAAATATAGAGACCAAAGGTGGTAATTTTCAAGTCGAATTTAAAGAAATTAACGGAATGTATTCTGATGTAAAATTGATTGGACCAGCCATCAAGGTCTTTGAAGGGAGGATTGACCTCTAGATTATTTGGTACTATGTTATAGTCCTAAATAATACAAATTTAAATTAAATACTACTATATTTGCCTTGCATGATTATTCATATATAAATGGCGACAGACAGTGATAACTATTTATCAAACAATAGACAACAAACTCACCGAGGTAGAGGAAATGAGCAGTGGTTGCTGGGTCAATATATACCCGCCATTTGATTATAATGCCATCAATCAAATTTCTGAAAAGCTAGGGGTATACATAGAATACTTCACCGACGCGCTTGATATAGATGAGCAATCTAGATATGAAGAGGACGACGATACTAAATTTATTCTTTTAAACATCCCAATTCGAAATGAACAACTGATTAGCAACAAGAGGGCTAGTTTCATCACCATACCAATTTCAATTATATTTAAAGACAATATTGTCATCACGACTTCTTTATATAAAAATCCAATTATTGATAGTATTATTACTAAGTCTAGTCGAAAAAACCTATTTCAAGATATTCCGAATTTAGTCTTAAATATCTTAGATAGAAACACTGACTTTTTCCATTATTACTTAAAACAAATTAATATCCGCTTCAATGATATAGAGAAAATACTAGATACTCAAGCCAACAATCAGGATTTTGTATCCATTTTACAACTTCAAAAATCGCTTATTTATTTTGAGACCAACTTGCGCTCTAATAATCTGATGATGGTTAAAATGAAGCGCACCAATTTCCTAGAAACAAAAGATAATGAAGAGTATGATGATTTTTTTGACGAAGTGATTATTGAAAATCAGCAGGCGATAGAAATGACTGAGGTATATTCACGTATTCTAGATAGCTCTATGCATACTATATCTACTATCATATCCAATAATGTGAATACCATAGTCAAGCGATTGACGGGAGCTACTATAATACTGATGCTGCCAAGTATTATCTCCGGTCTATGGGGAATGAATGTACCTGTGCCATTTGGAAGTCATCCATTTGGGTTTGCCTTTGTATCAGCCCTTACAGCTATCTTGATTATTGGCACAGTTTATATTTTCTTTAAAAAGAAGTGGATCTAGTAAAACTATAATCGTTTTTTACTATGCTTCTGTCTCGTTCCTATTTACTCTGTCTGGTTTTTATAGAAGGAGTTGCTGTGATGGCTGCTGAACTAATAGGAGCTAAGCTTATTGGCCCACTTTATGGAAATTCGCTCTATATCTGGGCTGCTGTGCTTGGTATAACTTTATTCTCCCTGACTTTAGGCTATTATATAGGTGGCTGGCTTTCTGCACGTTTCCAGAATCTAATACTTTCGCTAGGTATTTTGGCCCTCATAGGAGGCGGGTTAATGCTCAGTGTCATGCCCTGGCTAAGCTTGAGCATCATGACACAATTAGTCGAAGGAGATATCGTTTATGGAGCGGTTGTTTCACTCTTGGTTTTTCTATTTCCTACCTTATTTCTTTTTGGTCTCTCGACACCATTATTTATTAGTATTTTAAATCAAGAGGCGAGTACCTCTGGTAAGACTTCAGGATTCGTTTATGCTATTTCTACCTTAGGAGGTATTATTTCCACCTTCAGTTTCGGCTTCTATCTTATGGGAAATTTCGGTATTACCTGGCCTTCTTTTTATTTAGGATTGATAGTCGTTTTAGCCTGCTGTATTTCAATTGTATGGTCGAGACGTTATATGTTATTTTTAAGTCTTCTCCCTTTTTTTCTATTTTATAATATCTATCATTACAAAAATTTAGTGAGCGGGAATACAGAGATAGTCTATGAATCTGAGGGAATATTTGGTCAGATACGCGTAATCGATGCACCCGTAGAAACCTATCTTCGCGGTAGACATATAGGACGCACATTATATGTAAATAATGTAGGGCAATCTACCGCATTTAGAGATCGTTTAGAATATGATAGCTGGGATTGGTCTTATTTTTTTCCTACAGTAGCCAGTGTTACCTCCAAAGGCGGCGATGCACTTCTTATGGGACTTGGCGGTGGCACTATATGGCATCAATATAATAGATTAGGGCTCAATACGGAGGTTGTGGAGCTAGATGAGCGAATTAAGAACACGGCAATTCAATATTTTGGGGTATCTAATTCTGCCAATATAATAGTAGATGATGCCAGACATTTTATCAATACTTGCCGAAAAACCTATGACCTTATCACCTTTGATATGTTTCTCAATGAGACTCCTCCTGCTCAAGTTCTAAGCATAGAGACCTTTCTCAAAGTAAAAAAAATGCTCAGACCTCAGGGACTATGGATGATAAATTATTTTGGATATACCGAGGGGGCGAAAGGAAAGTCTGCAAGATCTATATTGAAGACGCTGCAAAATGCTGGATTTCATGTAGAGATTTTGGTGACGCCAAGTGAGGATGAATCTAGCAGAAATGTAATTTTTTTAGCTTCTCATCTGCCAATTGATTTTTCTAAAATCAACTATGAAGAAAAAGATCTGCCAAAAATTACGGATATAACCAAATATTTTCTACCACTAAAGGATATAGACACAAATGATGCAGAAATACTGACCGATGAGCGGCCGCAATTCGATCATTTGTATATTGAACCATCACTCGATTGGAGAAAAAGAACCATCGAATACCAAATAAAACCTATCTTAGAATCTGAAATAAATTTAATTAAATAAAATTTATGACCAAACTACGTTTTTTGTTTTTACTAGCCTTTATCGAAGGAGCGAGTGTCATGGCTTGCGAATTATTAGGCGCGAAGATGATATCACCCTATTTTGGCAGTTCGCTCTATGTATGGGCAGCAGTGCTTGGCATCACCTTATTCGGTCTTATGTGCGGCTACTATATAGGTGGATATATTTCTGAAAAATATAAACGTGAAGATTTAGTATATTGGATTTTAATCCTTGCAGGGGCATTCCTCGCTATTATGCCCTATACCAGCCAGTGGATTATGTCCAAAAATATTGATATGGATATACGATGGGGCTCTACCCTTTCCCTACTCATATTTATGTTCCCTCCGCTCATTTTTATGGGGATGACCTCCCCTGTCATTATCAATATGATCAATACGAAAGTAGATGAAACGGGCAAGAGTGCAGGATCCGTCTATGCAATTTCTACCTTAGGCGGTATTGCATCTACGTTCTTAGTTGGGTTCTACCTGCTGCCTGAATTCGGGATTAAATGGCCTTGTTTTATGTTCGGATTTTTACTTGCTATCCTCCCACTGGTAGCTCTAGTTAAATTAAAATCAAATAAAGCCCTACTTCTTTTGCTTCCCTTTTTTTTTGCCCTTAAAGGTAATCTAGTTAAGCCAATACATAATAATGCCAATGTGAGTCTCTTGGCAGAATCAGAAGGAATATACGGTCAGGTGAGAGTATATGATTTTCCATTCTACACGGAGCAGAAAGGAGAGAAAATGGCACGGGGTCTCGTGGTCAATAACACCTTACAATCTATTCTAGATAGAGACAGCCTAGATTATAATCTTTGGGATTGGTCTATCTTATTTCCCAGTGCGGCAAGTATTTATCCTAAAGGTAGCTCTATGTTACTCATGGGACTGGGTGGCGGAATGCTCTATCACCAATTTCATCGATTAGGATTCAACATCGATGTTGTGGAGCTAGACGAACGAATTAAAGATGCTGCCATCCATCATTTTTCTATACCAGCGAATGCATCTATCGTAGTCGATGATGCTCGTCATGTAATTAATACTTCCAAGAAGAAATACGATGTCATTGTCCTTGATTTATTTTTTAATGAAACGCCTCCCTCACAAGTTCCAACTATAGAATCTTTTACCAAACTAAAATCCATGCTTAATAAAAATGGTATGGTACTCATGAACTTCTACGGCTTCACCAATGGTGAAAAAGGCCGCGCAGCAAGCTCTGTGATCAAAACCTTTGAAGCAGTGGGGTTTCAAACAACACTCTTACCCACTCCAGAACCTGAAGAAGGCAGAAACCTCATTATCTGCGCTAGTCTCGAAAAGCCAGATTGGTCTAAAATTAGCTACACGGAGCCTTCTCGCTTTCAAATAACATCTTCAAATATTCAACAATTTATCCTAGACAAGACTCAACTTAGTATACAAGATGCTGAAATACTAACCGACGAAAAGCCTGCTCTAGAGAAGATGTACGCTGACGCTGCTGCGGTATGGCGAAGAACTCAGATAGAAATCTGGCTGAAAAATATCATGCAAACTGATATTGATTTAATGAAGTAATTTCTTCTCAACTAATCATGGATATTGCATAGTTAGAAAAAATTATCTACCAAACATTTCCCGAATGTACTTCACTGGAGGTGCTCCAAAACTGAGCAATTGATCGTTAAATCTTTTGAGATTAAATTGTGTTCCTTGTTTTTTCTTTATTTCCTCTCTGAAATTATATATTTCATAGAATCCAGTAAAGTAAGAACATAGCTGTACCTGCGTCAATTTAGCTCTCCGCCACTTCCCCTCTGCTTCAGATTTTTCCTGAAATGCCTCTACTTGCATGAGATGCATCGCATCTTTTTCACTCATATTTCGACAATGGATGCTATAGTCTAGAATAGTGTTGCATACGCCTCTCAAATGAAATTTATAATACATCAACCACATTTCATCTGACATCTCTGTTTTATTAATACTCGTATTCTTATCCCAGCCTTCTTCCATCATCATGCGTTCAGCGTAGAGCGCCCAACCTTCTATAAAAGCTCCATTCTGTAGAAGATTCTGAATCAATGATGGGGATTTATTCGCATGAATGAGCTGCACGTAGTGGCCTGGAACAGCTTCGTGAATATTTAATATCTGAAGGGTAAACTGATTGTACTCGCGTAAAAAACTCTCTGCAGCCTCTGGTGCATAAAAAGCAAGACTTCCTACATTATAATAGGTATTCGCATTTTTAGCATAAGGCCCAGGACTCGAAATACTGGCACCGGCTACACCCGCCATCCATGCAGGTTCTTTTCTCACTACTAAAGGCTTAGTCGGATCCATGGTCACTAAATCTTTGTCCATAATAAACTTAGATAGTATCGGAATTTGTCGTTCAATTTCTGCTTGAAATTCTTCTCGTTTGGCATGACTAAGAGCAACTTTGTCAATAACCAGTTTAATGCGAAGCAGTGAATCCTTTTCTAACGTTGTATTTGGAAGGTATTTATGCCAAAGCCTAGTGGCTATGGCATACATTTCATTTTGCAGGCTAGATTTTCTTGCCATAGCATTATCATACATCTGCTCGGCAGTATATGTAGAAGCTATATCTAGATTGAATTTCTTATGAAATAAATCTTTGCCCAATCTAAAATCTTTTGCTTTGCGCTTGCCCGTTTCCATTTCCTTTTTTAATCCTTCTAAATGGATTACAAAACCCTGAATGGCTTTAATACTTGCTCCCAATGCAGCAGTATCTACTTTTTCTTTCAAATAAAATTCGCGAATTTCGCCGTATTGCAGCATATCGGCAGTGCCTGTCAGCTGCTGAATAGCTAATGCTGTATGCTCTAGCGTTGGATTAATTAGATTCTTCTTAGCTACTTCAAAATAGGCTGGAGTTTTCGCGAGAAACTTATTTAGATTCACTATAATGTCTAAAGGCTTTACCTCTTTATTCTGTGTAATTTCAAAGAGTGTGCCCCCAAAATTGTAACTAGATGCATCCCATTCATAAGATTTATACTCATTCAAGGAAAAATCAGTTCCCTCCAACATATTTTTTATCAATAAATAATCTGTTTTATTCATTGGAGACAGGGAATCCAGATTATACTGATTTAAAGAATCTAAATACCGATTAGCGAAAGCTAAATCAGAAGTTCTCCCGGCTTCATCAGGAATCGGTAAAACACTATCATAGTTGTGATAACCCACACCGGTAGCCCAGTTAGGATATTGCTTCCACATATCCTCTACGAGACGAAGTTTGAATTTTTCAAAATCATTATTTCCTTTTTTTGTCTTCTGACAAGAAGTCAACTGAAATATAATCAGAATAAGTATCAAAAATAATTTACGCATATAATAGAAAATTAAGGATAAAAGTAATGATTTGAAACTAATCAATAATAATTCAATAAAGACTATATAAGATGCGCTAAATTTGAATTAGAAATCTAAAATATGAATCGACGCCAAGTTCTAAAAACATTATCTCTATCAGGTATGACACTTTCTTTTTTTAAAACTAGCTGGGCAGGAAATCTCTCAGCGACTGCAAAACCAATAGTGCTTAGCACTTGGTACAATCAGCGCGAAGCTAATACGGATGCCTGGTCTATCCTCTCTCAAAAAGGGAAAGCAATTAATGCTGTAGAAAAGGGGGTTATGAATGCCGAAAATGATATCACAAACTGCTGTGTAGGTCTCGCGGGAAATCCTGATAGAACGGGTATAGTGACCTTGGATGCATGCATTATGAATCATCAATATGAGATAGGAGCTGTGGGAGCCTTGGAGAGAATAAAGCATCCTATTTCTGTGGCACGTGCCGTAATGGAAAAATCTCCACATGTGATGCTAGTCGGAGCTGGAGCACAGGAATTTGCTTTGACTCAAGGCTTTACCCTAGAAGATGGGAATCTAAGTGACCATGCAACCAAGGCTTTTGAGGATTGGAAAAAACGAAATGAATTTGACCATAAAAATATAGAAAAGAAAAAAGTGGAATTTATCACCAAACCAAATAAGGAGCAGGAGAAAAATAAATCCATAAAGGTAGATGAGTTTAACCACGACACCATAGGAATGATAGCCTTGGACAGCTTTGGCAATCTGAGCGGTGCTTGCACCACAAGTGGATTAGGCTTCAAAATGAGAGGACGATTAGGAGATTCGCCCATCATAGGCGCAGGGCTCTATGTAGATAATCAAGTAGGCGCTGCCACAGCCACAGGGCATGGAGAAGAAGTCATTCGTATCTGTGGAAGTCACCTAGTAGTGGAGTTTATGCGTCAAGGTCTAAGTCCAGAACTCGCTTGTAAAAAAGCAGTAGAGCGCATTTTGAAACGAACACCTAGAAAATTAGAAGATTTACAAATCGGTTTCATCGCGCTCAATAAACATGGAGAGTTTGGTTCTTATGCACTGCAGAAAGGATTTGACTTTGCAGTGAAATCAGAGGAATTAGATAATAAGAAGTTTGATAGTAAGTTTTTGTACAAATAAAATATGAACAAGATTACAAAAATTATAGCTTTTACTAAAAGCAAAAGATTTATTACATGCCTTTTGGATTTGTATTGATTAGAATATTAAGTCTGAGTCCATTACTTATTGCTCTTTTTGCTGGATTGATAGGACAATGTTTAGGGTGCAATATAAATGAAGTAGGAACAGATGATTGAATAAGATTTGGAATTCCATTTGGATTAATTCTTAATCCTCTTGGCGTAATGGGTTGGCTTATTTTAATCACAATACCTTAGGGAATTATTGCTTTTGTTGCATGGTTCATTTATTGTTTAGTAGTAACTATTCACACTGAAAGATAACTATTATGGAGAGTTTAAGAATAAAACTTGTATTTTTTGCTTCTTGCAGAACTCTCGAAGAGGACTCTGCTAGAAGCCTATAATTCATTCTCTGAGTCTCTTTCAGGAGACAAAGAGGGAGGAGAATTTTACTTTACTATTAAACTACACTAGTTTTTTTTTAAAATATCGCTCTTGCCTCTACATTACCGCTATGAATCAGCTGAGGAGAGTTTTCATTTTTACGTCCGTTATAGATGAGATTGAGCTGAAGGTATTTGGTGAGTTTCTGGCCTATGGTCACGTTCCATATATAGTTGAGTCCGCGTGGAATGCCATTGAGCATAGCGAGTTCTATCTGTGGATTGGCAATATTTGCTTCGTAGGTCTGCTGCAATAGAGTAAATCTAGATTCAATGACACCATCATTCTTTCTCGAAAATTTAAGCTCGATATCCCCCTGCTGAGAGACACTATATTGATCACCTGTACTTTTGAAACCATAGTTTCCATTGAAATTTAGTTTCGCATTCTTATGCAGATAAACCGAGAATGTATTTTCTATTCCATTCTCAACTATTGCAAAATTTCTTTCCTGAAAAAATTCAGAGGTATTTCGTCGAATACCATTGGAGACTTTTCCGTAGTAAGTGAGAAAATACAATAACTCCACACGAGAACGGACAGCATAGTTTTGAAGTGAATAACCTTCAATGCCATTACTCAATAGATTACTATTATTATTATATAACCATTCTAAATCAAGCCCAATTTTTCCTTCATTTTTTTGATAAGAGAATTGTTGAAAAATATAACTACGTGAGAATATCATGAGTGAATCTTTGAATCCAATTAGCGGATTAGCATAATCTAAAAGTTGCTTGTCAGTTGACAATCTCACTTTTTTATTAATATCTAATCGAAGTTGATAGGAAAACTTGGCTGCCAATTTTTTCCAAGCTTTTGCATCGTGCCATTTGGCCTTTGGTTGAATGGATAGCTGTTGAGAAAAATTGACTTCATTGGCCGGAATAAAATCAGGTAATGCAATAAAAAAGCGCATATAATTATTCTCTGTCAAAATAGGAGATACATAGGCTTCGTTTAATTCGAAAGTACCATTATTATTCAGATCTATCCAGGCATAGTTTCCAAAACCATTAGGGGCTTTTACATACGTAAGCTGAATGCGCTGCTCTCTGCCAGCTTTGATTTCATATAGACTATTTAACCGAATAAAACCATTGGCATAATGACTATTATAATCTAACCTACCTAGGTAGTTATGTTGAATTTCTTGATTTAAATTTATACTCGAAAAATTTCTGTATTTTAAGGTGTATTTTAGTGATTGTGATTTAGAAAATTCACTTTGACCATCGAGTGAAAATGTATGTGCGTTTATATTTGGGGAAAGGAACTCAATGCTATCGTTGATTTGCTCTGTACGATAGATATATTGAAAATTAAGCGTATACATCTCAGAAAATTTATTAGTCCAATTCAGAAAATAATTTTGCCATACAAAACCATTTTTCAGAAGATAGGAATTTTCCCTTTTAGTGCGATTAATCTCATGAAAAATACCGACTTCTAGCTGAGATTTCTTTGGCTTCAAATCATAACGTATTCCTGCTTTGGGTCTATAAAATAACGAGATCGTATCAGATTTGGTAGAGGTCATCAAATGCTGCTGGGTATAGAAATACCATCTGCCTGGGTTCCAACTGACATCAAAATATGATTGTAGGCCACTAAAAGCATTTGGTAAATAGAAAAAATTGCCCCCTATTTTAGATTTAACATCACGACTTGAATAACCGAGAGTTAGGCTTGTAAGTGATTGTTCACTCTGATTTCTGATAGGCAAATCTAGATTCCAATCGCGCTGAAATTCATTATTTCTATAGCGAGTCAAAGGACTAAAATGCGAAGTCGTATATTCCTGTTCGATCTCTAGACTCAAGCTTTTAAGGCTATCTAGTCTATGAATAGCTTTGTGATTGACTGAAATTCCTATGCCTTTATTCTCTCCATTTTGAAGTTCACTAAACGTATTCAAATCGTGACTGGTATAAGAAATTTCAGCTTTAGTAATTTGTTTGTCATTCCATTTGTATAATCCTCCAGTAGTCCATTGCAGATGGGTTTTGGGCGTGGTTATTTTTATGGTAGGTTCATAATTGCCCTGTAATACTCCATCTTTAGGCGCCACCCATTGATATACAGAACCATTGGCTGCTGTAGATTTCAGCACATAATTTCCTTTATTTGCACCCACTTGAGTATATAAAACTTGGTACACATTGGGTTGATTCGTTTCTGCCCATTTATAAATAGTATAGGTCAGACCTTGG
>Ga0078894_10000814_pt1 | contig 22342 bp, 17 predicted proteins | sample LauGreSu1BDMLBSD_2_FD_67506 | JGI IMG/M metagenome (GOLD analysis project Ga0078894, IMG submission 67506) | Freshwater lake microbial communities from Lake Michigan, USA - Su13.BD.MLB.SD (version 4) (version 4) | ecosystem: Environmental > Aquatic > Freshwater > Lake | place: Lake Michigan... | reverse complement strand
TGTACTATTATATCTTTCTGTATTTTGAAGATTGTGTTCCAAATTATTCCAGTGACATAGTGGCAACTCTTGATTAAAATTAGCAAAAAAACGACGACGCCATTCGGCATTCTGCCAGTTTAGGTCATTATTATTAACTTGTGCCATTGTTATATTATGTAAAGATTTTATATAATATAATACAATACAAAAACTAATTTTTCGTTTGACGGTGAGATTAGAATAACGCAACAGTTAGTTATTATGCAAGTCTCTAAATTGCGTAATAATAATGTAGGTTTGTTATTTATTTATTGATTTATTCATGTATGATGTAATCGTCTGGTGTGTTTTTTATTTTTATTTTTAATAATCAATCTCCTGGTATGCCCCCGACCTTTACCACCGTATACACCATTGTTTATCATTACCTGATTATTATTATATCTGGATGAAGGATAGTATCCACGATTTAAAGTTGGCTGCACATATTTATAAACCTCTGGTTTGTCCAAGGGTTTTGGCACATATGGAGATTTATATATTTCTGCCATATCTTTACGAATATCTTCATAATTCATATTACATGTTAATTTTCCTTTTAAATGGGGAGGTATTTCTTTTCCCGGATACAATACTAAATCTACGAATACGATGAAACTTATATTTGTATTTGCCTTTAATTGACTATCGTAGCCATCGCTATCATATTTTTCTTCTTGTCTTGGCTGTTCCGGTCTGGTTGATACTGATGATTTTTTTACTATACTATCGCCATATCCATCTGGGGAGGATCTTTTGGCTGGGGGGTTGTAGCCTCCGTCGCCATCGCCATCGTCGTCATCGTCATCGTCGCCGTCATCGCCTTCTGAATCATACGTTTTAACAGTACTTTCTCCAAATGTTACTCCTTTTTTTGATGAAGATTTGTCACCCTCTTTTCCACGAGAAAAAGTAAATGAAGAAGGATTTGCTGGTAAGTTAAATAATGTATCTAATATAAAATCAAAATTTTTCTTAGTAATTTCATTAGTACTACTATTATTAATTAATATATCTTTAAAATTTTGAATAGATTTCTTTAATTGATCAAGGGTTCTTTTACTATTTGTTATTTTATTTTTTAATATTTTCTTACCATTATCCTTATTTTCTGTATTGCCTAATTGTTTTGTATAATTAACTATTTTTTCTTCATTCCCGCTAATTAGATTACTTACTTGAATATTTTTCAGAAAATCATAAAAATAACTAAAATCTTTTTTAAATAATTTATATTCTTCCAATTTTTCATTTACGATATTGTCATAATTATGATTGTCTTTATAAGCCGATATATTATCAATTATTTTTGAAACAACTTGGTAACAAAAACTGTTCACAAACAAATCAAATATGATATATAATGGAGGTCGTGCATACATGTTTTCAATCTGTTCCACGCTATAGATGGATGATAGTGTATCCCTTTCCTTATTTTTTTTTGGATAAAATAATTCAAAGTCTTTTGTAACAAATTCAAATAATTCATAATGAGCACCTGATTTTAACATGAACATATACAAATTTATGTTTTCCTGAATTAGTGCTTGTGTTTCCAAATAGTGTATTTTTTCATCTATTTGTTGATATACTATTATTGATAAATTATATATTTTTTTTATAAGATCTATTGTATGATGATCTGCCCAATAATTTGTTGATAAAATAAAATTTTTTAGCTCCTCTATATTGAATAAATCTTTATTTTTTAAAATAGCTATAAATGGTAAAGTAACATCTTGATCTATTCGTTGGTTGTAAGTTTCAATTATATCAGCTAATTCTCGTTTATTATCTCTAATATTTCTATCACGTTCGTCAGTTAAATCATAATAAATTTTTTGAATTTCATAGAATCGATTTTGACCTTTTGGATTTTTATAAAATTCATAAGTAAATCCTGCTAAATAATAATAGTTACGTGTAGCATTCGGAGGTTGTATTGAAAAAATATCATGACGATCTTCAGGTTTTACAGAAGGAGAATTATCTTGAAAACTACTTAAATATGAATTATATTCAACCTTTTCATCTGTTTCATTTAATTTGTCAATACCGTTATCCTTAAAACGTTTGTATATATCGTAATATTTATTTATTGTATCTATTTTATGAAATAGACCCTTAGAGAGTATTATAAAATATTCAAGCGGATTTTGTCTTAAATAATCAAATATATCATTTTTGGTATGATCAATTATAGGATAATGATATTTTTGTATCACATCTTCTTTATAAGGAATATCAATATCTAAATTTTTCTCAGTAAGGAGTTTAGATTTTAATTCTTCTATATATTTTATTAAATTTTTAAAATTGAGGTTTTGTTTTTCTAATATGTTATTATCAATATAATAATCATTATTATGATTTATTAATCCAAGTACTAATGCATGAAAAAAACAATTACCATCACTGATCGTTTGTCTAATTTGTATATTTTGAGGGGGTATATTTTCAATATAATTTTTATTATTAATCCAATACATTCTGTCAAAAGAAAGTTTTTTGTTTATTTTTATTCCCGCAACTTCAATTACATCATCTTCACTTGCTTTTGTAGTATCCGTAGCTTTATCATTATTTTTAGATTTTTCAAAATAAGATTTTTGTTCAGATTTATCATAAGGTTCGTTTGGATAAAATTCATATAAAGTATTTATTAACTGATAATATATATGAGAAATAAATTTATCTTTAATTATATTAGTTTTTTCAGTGTCTTCTTCTCCTTTATTTTTATAAATTTTCACAGACTTACTATTTCGCTTAGGCCCTCCCCCAACGCTTTGATATATTTGTTTTCTTTCAAATGACCCTCGATTTCTTCTGGTTCGTCTGGATGACCAACATCCATTTCCACCAGTCAATAGTAAAACATTTTGTTTCCTGGTAGTATTTACCTTCGGCTTATTTTCAATCATTTGCACATTATATTTACTTTTCATACTATCTTCGATCGCCTTTAAATTACTCGTACTCGTACTTGCACTCGTATTAGATGTTTGGTTATTTCCAACATCACCGTTTTTAATATATTTATTATTATATGACCCGCTATTCTCCCGAGATGTATTACTATTATTCGCAATGGATAATTGCGATTGCGAAGATGCATTCGATTTTAATTTCCAATTGACATCATGTATCGTTCCTATATCCGAAAAATCCTTTTTGGTATATTTTGATCCTTTTATTAATTCTCTTGGCACAGCATCCAATTCTCGTTCAGCTATTTGAAGACGTTGCGGTTGACTACCGCTTGCGTTTGTTATATTATTAATTACAATCGACGGTCTCCCATATGGACTACCCATATAAGGCGATGTTCCTTGCTCTGATGGTCCGCCCATATAATTCGAAAATGGACCTCCATACTGACCACTTGATAAAAAAGAAGGCAGATTATTATTCGTGTCTATTTTCCAATTCCCCAATTCCCATTTATACGAAAATATGGTGAATGGTTTATTATTCAAATATAGTATTGAATTTTCTTTGAATAAAGTGTCCAACGTATAATGAATATTTGTATCAACAATTTTGTTGAACTTATATTGATTTTTAACTATTTCTTGCTCTTTTTCCTTCATACTTTTTTTTTCCGGGTCGATAATCTTGTCAAATAATTTTTGGATTTTGTCCTCTTCTTGTTTAATTTTATTTACGAATTGTATATCATCTCCGTCAGGTGGTTTATCACTTGAATTTTTAGAGGTTGATTTGCTACGCTTATAACTCTCGTATTTTTTTTTTAATTCGTCTTTTTTCATAAAAGAATAATTCAATTGATTACTTTCGGACTCGCTCAATCCTTTCGATTCCATGATAGATTTGGTAGTCAAATCAATGAGAATTTTGTTGTTTTTTTCAATATAAGCATTGATTTGTTTTATTTTTTCCATCAAATTATCTGTTAACTGTTTCGCTTGAAAATATATATTTTCTTGTTTTACACGTATCATTTCACGTGGTACATTTTTTACCTCCTTTACAGAAGAATCTCTCAAAACATCAATATCATATGTACCATTATCGTTTTCCTTTGTTATTTTTCCAGGATACCAATAACTTATAGATGGGTCACTAACCTGCACCAGATCATCCTTTTTGATTTTAATACGTATTCGCTCAAGTGGGACGTTATTTTCATAAGTTTTATCATGATAAATAATATTATATATATAAAATATTTGAGATCCTCTATTTTGTCTGGTAAATTTATCTATCTCTCCGGATTTCCAATCTTGAGAATTTAACTGTTTCACCTCTACACTAATCGGTTTAGTATTTATATCAAACGGAATATGTGTGGGTGTTGTAGGTAATTTATCTTTCATCGTTTCTAACAATCGATTCGTATTTAATCTATAGTTATTGAATCGAGATATTAATTCATTATTGAATTCGTTTAACTGAATAAATTTTTTAACAAATTCATTTGTATCATATTGTTTCTTGGCATACTCATCTTGAATGGATTTGTTTAAATCAATGACATAATTGTTAGTTTCATTTATGAAATTTTCACTTACGAAAAGTTCATCACTTTCATCTAAAAAATCATGTAGTACTTTTTTTAAATGTTCAGTACCGGTTAGAGGAGGAATCTTTTTTTCCTCTGCAGATTTATTATTATTTTCCTTTGCATAATTAATTATATGGTCTTCTATTTTTTTATATGATTCCTTTAATTCGACATCTGGTATTTTTTTTCGTTTATAATAACCATAAACTTTTTTGTCCGGGTCCCCGTATCCAAATATATAATTATCATCATGTAACGGAAGTCTGAAATTATTTTCAAATAATCCTGATACTGTATTTATTGCGTCTGACTTTTTTCCATCATCTATATTATTATAACTTTTGATTATATCGGAAATCTCAAGAGACAATCCTTTATCACTATAATTCGTTTTGTATACTTGATTTTTTGTATCAATTAATTTTTGTTTATATCTTTTTAACATGTCCTCGAAAGAAATAAAATTATTTTCGTAATAACCAAAACCTTGGCTTCTATCTTCAATTATATAACCAATCTTATCTTCAAAAAGAGGATCACCATAACGACGTTTTAAATTACCTATAACACTCAAATAATTATCTGTTTTACCATCACGTATTAATTTATTAATATTAGGTATTCTTTTTTGAGAAATATAATCTGTGTCATACGCTGCGCTACCTTTATTCTTTAATTTTTCAAAATATGTTGTCAATCTATCCTTCATTGATTTCTCATCCAGAGGGATTGGAATAAACCCGTCATTCAAAATATTATTTTTAATTTCATCTTTATTATCTACATTATATTTCATTATTCTATTTAATAATTTCTTTTCTCTACTATCATCTTTCGAATCAGTGATAGTAGTTTTATGCAACTTGTCATAATATTCTAATAATAGATCGTGATATTTATTTTCTAAATTCTTTATTTCTTCTTGATACTTTGTATCAACGTTATCCGATTCATTCTTTTTTTCGAATTTCTGCAAGATTTGTTTGTATTTTTGTTCATTCGCACCATCATCAGCACTTTCAAAATAGCGACTCTTCAATAGTGTAATATTATTATTAATCTTATCTATTTCTTCCTTGACTTTTTTATTTTTTTCATTAGTAAAATCAACCTTGATTGTATCATTTTTAAATAAAAATTTTTCGCTAATATCATCTTGACTGTCGTATAAATTATTATTTTTGTTATTATACATTGAATACATTGAATCACCCGATAATACTCTATTTTTCAATGTAAAAAACAAACCCTTATCGAAAAACTGAAGTTTACGATATTCACTTGGAATATCTCTAATTGCGTGACTTGTTAATTTGATGTATGGATCAAAATAGATGGTGTTATACATTCTATTTAGTTGAGGTATAGACATAAATGGTTCATATTTAATCTTCTGAAATCCAGGAATATTTGTATTTAAATATATGATTAAATTATTAGGGATTTTAATAGATTTACCTCCTGATTGAGAATTACTGTTTGCATAATTAATCATTCTTATTATAATATAATATTATTATAATCAAAATATAACTCTAATTCTAAATAACCGAGTTTTACCTGGGTTTCGAAGCTTTTATATTTCTGTGAATATTAAATAAAATAATCGTGGTTTTCTTCCAAGCCGGGGTAAAAAACCTAATAAATTTTTTCCAAAAGTATTTTGCGAAAACAAAAATTGGACATTTATAAATGTCCATTTTCTGGATTTCCCAAATGAGTCTTGAAAAAAGGGGGCAAAAACCGCCATTGTGACGCTAAAGCTCTCAAAAATATTTTGCGGTTTTTCGGATGAGAGCATAATTTTGTGAGCATAAAAAAAACGTTTCTTGAAAAAAGAATTTAGGGGTTTTTTTGTTAGTATACTATACTAATGGAGACTAATTATATAAATAAAAAAACCCCAAAAAAATGTGGATTTAATTGCGATTTTTGTGGCTTCATAACACATAACAAAAAAGATTATAGTCGCCACTTGTCCACATCTAAACATATAAATAAATCGACAAAATGCACAAATACTAATAAAAATGGGGTAATGGCTAATGAAAAACCCCATTTTACCCATAATAAACAGTATAAATGTGGTTGTGGAAAAATGTATTTGCACATGTCAAGCTTATGTAAACACAAAAAAAAATGCGGTGAAAATACAGTCGATACAACAAATCAAAATGAGCACGGTGAGCTAAATGACGCCGACGTGGAAAACACTGGCGCGATAATAGATGCCAAACCCAAGGAGCTGGACATGCAAACCACTATTGTGGAGTTGCTTAAACAAAACCATGAATTTCAGAAGCAAATTATTGAGCTGATGAAGGATAATATTGGAAATACCAATAATGTTACCAATAATAATATCACCAACAATAGCACAACGAACAACAAGTTCAACTTGAATGTTTTCTTGAATGAAAAATGCAAGGATGCCCTGAATTTAACCGATTTTATTAGCAACTTGAATGTGGGGTTTGCGGATTTTGAGAATTTCGGGAAAATCGGGTATTCCAATAGCATTAGCCATATTTTCATCCGGGGATTAAAAGAACTCGACATTTACAAGCGACCGATTCACTGCAGTGATTTAAAGAGGGAAGTCATTCATATCAAAGACGATAATACCTGGAAGAAGGACGACGAAAAAGAACAAATGATCAAAGCGATTAAAATGATTGAACACAAGAATATAAAGCAAATACCGGACTGGATAAAGGCCCACCCGGCACATGCCGATATCAGGAGCAAGAAATTCGACGAGTATTCCAAGATGTTGGACCAGTCCATGGGAGAATACGAAGACGAGGATAACCAGAAGAATTACCAGAAAATAATACGCAATGTAGCAAAAGAAATACTGGTGGACAAGGATAAATGAATATTGCTTTTTTTTATGGCGTTTAGTTTATTTTACTTGAAAAATAAACTAAACATTTTGATTTTTCATAAATGAAAATTCTTTACACATTTTAACATATAAAATACAGATTTAATGTGTTATTTGTACAAAATTTTTTAGTATACTATATGTACTATGGAATATTGCACTTTTACGAATGATGAAGGAGTTACCATTTTACTAACAGATCACAAATTGTCATATATTTTTAAAAACAGAGACAATCATGAAGTAATATTTAGAAAAATAAACACATATTTAATAAAAAATAAAATTATAAAAAATAACATAATAGACCTGGGCGCATGGATTGGTGATAACAGTATTCCGTGGGCAAAGAACATAGATGGAATTGTTTATTCTATAGATCCTAGTCCTGAAAATTGTGATTTTATAAATAAAACTTGTGAATTAAACCAAATAAAAAATGTAAAAACAATTCAATATGCAATAAGTGATGTTAATGAAATATTAACTACTAATGAGGATTTATATCATTGTTCATTTGTTTATGGAAATCCATTATCAAGTGGAATAAATAAAGTAGATGCTGTTTCATTAGATTATCTTTATGAAACAAATCATATTGATAATATTGGTTATATACATTTAGACGTAGAAGGAATGGAATATAGAGTAATAAAAGGAAGTAGTAATTTAATTGATTCTTGCAGGCCAATAATATCTTTTGAACAACATTTAGAAATTGACGATTACGATATTATATCATCACATTTAAAAAGCAAAGATTATAGAATTTTTTTAATTGATGAAATATTACCAGGATGCAGACATGATTGTAGAAATTCTTTTGCTTTTCCAAATGAAATTTTTAATAAAACTTTAATTGAAAATATTCAAAATTATATAGGACAAAATATTTTAATTTCTAAATAATCTCGGCATTTGAAATGTTAATAGGTGTAATACGTTTAAACAAATGAAAAAAATATAATTTGATTTATACATAAAAATATGACTGAAAAAATTAAAAAAATTTTATTATTTGGTTCCACTGGTATGTTGGGACGTTATATTTATTCATATTTTACACAATATACTGATATACAAGTTTTAAAAATACCATTTAGAATTACCAGTGAAAATTTACAAAATGTCGAAAATATCTTGGTAGAAAATTCAATAAACCAAGAATCGTGTGTTATAAATTGTATAGGATTAATTCCTCAAAGAAAAGAAGGTACACAAACAAATTCCGAATATTTTTTAATAAATGGCGTATTTCCACATTTATTATGGAATATTTGTAAAAAATATAAGTCAAAGATGATTCAACCTACAACAGATTGTGTTTTTTCTGGTAAAAAAGGAATGTATATAGAAACAGATGTTCATGATGAAATGAATTCATATGGTATGAGTAAATCGATTGGTGAGCCATTTGGTTGTACTGTTATACGCACGTCTATAATAGGGAATGAATTAATTAATAAAAAATCTTTTTTGGAATGGGTATTATCAAATAATAATAGTAAAATAAATTGTTGGAATAATCATTTATGGAATGGGATAACATGTTTGGAATATTGTGAGATTATTAATGAAATAATAAACAAAAATTTATTTTGGACAGGTGTTAGACATATTTTTTCACCTACTCCTAAAAGTAAATATGAATTAGCACGTATCATTGCAGATGTATTTAATTTGAATATTGAGATTAACAAAACAGAAACATTAGAAAACGTTGATAAGACACTTTCATCAAAATATGAATTATTATTTGAAATAAAAGAATTAAATATACAAATAAATCACTTAAAAAATTTTAAATTAATTATATAAATACATGAATACTTTGTATAAAAATAAGGATATTATTTTTGATATAAAAAGAAAAGTCGAAAACAAGGATAAATCTTTATATTCTCATTATATTATTGATAATAATCATAATATTGATGATGAAACAATAACAATCGTAATGACATCAAGAAATAGAAGTAAACAAGTATATTTTACAATAAAAACAATCGCAAATAGTACATTTAAAAATGTGCAGTTAATTTTGGTAGATGATTCGTCGCATGATGAAGTTGATTATGAAATATTAAAAAACAATAATTATTCATTTTATATAGATTATATTAAAATAAATCAAACAAATAAAAACTGGCATAATCCATTGGTTAATTATAATATTGGTTTTCAATATATTAAAGGTAAAAAAATAATTATACAAAATTCAGAAGTATCTCATATAGGTGACATATTGAAATTTATAGATAATAAATTAAAAAATAATGATGAGTATTTTGTTTTTGATGTAAAAGCCAGTAAAAATTATGAAACAAATGAAGAAATATATAAATATGATATGAATGATATTAATATATATAATGAAAATTTTTATATAGATTGGTATAACGGTTGGTATCAATCTGAGGGAAACAATAGAAATTTGCATTTTTTAGTTTCATTAAATATAGAAACGTTTAATAAAATAAGACATTTTAGTTACGATTATACTATGGGTTCTTGTTTTGACGATGATGATTTTTTATTAAGCATCAAAGCAAATAATATAAATATAATTAATATATTTCATAGATATCATAATATAGGAGGGGTACATTTATTTCATGGTGTATCAACTGAAGTATGGGATCATAGTGTAGAATATAATGAAAAATTATTTAATACTAAACAACAGATGTATGAAACTACAAAAAAATATATTGACGTTACAAAAAGTAAAGAAAATTTTGAAATTGAATATTTTAAATTAAATAGTAATAATATGGAGAAAAAAACAATTGTAACGATTACAGGTATTCGTCCTGATTTTATTCGTATGTGTGCGGTTTTTAAAGAATTGGATAAATATTTTAATCATGTTTTAATACACACTGGACAGCATTATGATAATTTATTGAGTGATGTTTTTTTTAAACAATTAGATATAAGAGACCCGGATTATATATTAAATACGGGTAAATCATCTTCGAATCATTATGAACAACTTGCTTATTTATCTGTAGAAATTCCAAAATTATTTCAAGAAAAAAACATAAATCCAGATTTAATTTTATTTTTGGGTGATTCGAATTCTGCCGGTGTATCGTTTCCATTAAAAAAGGCTGGTTATAAAATCGGACATATTGAAGCAGGAATGCGTTCTTATGATAAACGAATGCTTGAAGAAATAAATAGAACCGTATGTGATCATTGCAGTGATATATTATTTGTATATCATGATGATTATAAGGAACAACTTCAAAAAGAAAATATTACTAAAAATGTTTTTGTTGTAGGTAATACTGTGGTTGAACCATTCAAGATGTTTTCGAATGATATTATCCATACTCCGAAACGAAAGGATATGATTTTATTGGACATACATCGTCCTGAAAATTTCAAATACACCCACCGTTTAGTAAATATATTTAAATTTGCGAATGATTGTATTGAAAAATACAATATTCCAGTAAAGATGCTTTATTTTAAAAGATTACAAGACGAAATAGATAAACATTCATTAGATTTGGGCAAAATTGTGCAAGTTCCGTTATTTCCATATAAAGAATATTTAGAAACGGTTTACCATTGCCGTTTTATTATTAGTGATAGTGGTACAGGTCAAGAGGAACCAGCGTTACTTGATACTCCGGTAATTGTTCCACGCGATTATACAGAAAGACCTCAAAGTTTTGAAAACAATTGTAGTATTCAATTGTGTGTAGAAAAGGAAGAATTTGTTAATAAATACGATATTTTTATGTGGATTGATTCATTAGAAAAAAATATAATCCAAATGAATACATCGTGGTTAGGAAAAGGAGAAACAAGTCAATTAATTGTGAATGAAATCATACGTTTTACTCATATAAAAGAAGCTATTATTCCCAAAATATTTTTTACTTATTGGGAAGGAGAACAATTATCGTATTTACATTATTTTACAATATATTCATTTATAAAATTAAATCCAAATACTGAAGTTATTATTTATACTTCAAAAATAGATAGCGCTAAATTAAAAGAATGGGATGGAGATGAGCATTCTACAAATATAGTTATAGATAAATGTGTTCGGATGGATAAAATATTAGAAATAAGTAATATGATTAAATTAAAATATATTGATTTTGAAAAAGAATATAAAATATACAATAATATTTCATGTGTTTATAAAGCGGATTTTACAAGAATCGCAAAATTATATGAACACGGGGGCATGTGGTTTGATTTTGATATATTATTCATCAATCCGGTTCCGAATTATATTTTCCAACATGATTTTACACATAACTTATTGTATTTTAGATACGGTAATACAATACCAACTGGATTAATATTTTCGTCTCCCAAAAATGAAACAATTACTATATTATATAATAATGCACGTAATAAAATACAAAATTTAAATAAAAATTATCAACAAATTGGTCCAGATTTATGGAATAATGTTATTGCTCAGAAAAATAAAACAACAGGTTGTTTATGTGCTTCTGAAAAAATGGTTTACCCTTATTTGTGGAATGATACATATGATATATTTTATTCATTAAATGACAAAACTACAGAAGAAACATTTGGAATACATTGGTATAATGGAGATAATTTAACAAAAAAATATATAAATGAATTTGATATAAATAATATAGATCCAAATAAAAATATATTTGAAAAATATTTATTTAAAATAATGAATTTATAAGTTATAATGTCGATTATAAATTATAAATTGAGCGATTGTTTTTTAGAAAATTCGCCATTTCCACACATTATGAAGGACAATTTTTTAAAAAATGATTTTGCAGTAGAGTTACAACGCGAAATATTAAATATTCCACACGAATGCTGGGATAGATATAATAATCCATTTGAACAAAAATATACTCTTCGTGATAAATATAATTTTCCCCCAGAATTAACAAAATTATTTGATCAATTAACAAGTGACGAATTTGTAAGAGAATTATCAAGTAAGGTTGGATATCAGCTAAAATTAGATACAACACGTAATTTTTGGGGTGTTCATACATATGGCACTGGTGACAAATTAGATATTCATGTTGACGCAGGATTACATCCGTCATTAGGTTTAAAAAAACAAATAACACTTGGTATTTATTTAAGTTATCAATGGAAAGAAGAATATGGATGTCATTTAGAATTATGGAAAGGTGATAATGCAAGTAGTAATGATGCTAAATTAATAGAAAAACGTGTGAGTATTGCGCCAATGTTTAATAGATTAGTTATATTTACTTGTAATGATTATTCGTGGCATGGTAATCCGGAACCAGCTACATGTCCACCAGATAGTAAACGTGTATTTATTACATTATCGTATTTGAGTGAAAATTTTGAAGATCAAAATAAACGTGTCAAAGCGTTTTTTGTTGCAAGACCTGACGATGATCCAGATGAAGAAAAAGACAAGCTGCGATTATTGCGAGCCGACCCTGAAAAATACAGGGATATTTATAGATTATAATCTTGATAAATAAAATAAATTTTTAGTATATAATTATTTAATAAACAATATAGAAAATAATTATAAATAAAGTTATATATTATGGTAAACGTAACAATAGCATGTCTTATTTATAAAAGTACGAAATGGTTAGATTTCGTATATGAACAAGTAAAGAAGTATACAAATTTGCAAGGAAATGAATTTTATTTTGTAGCGAATGATGCGTGTGATGAAGTTTTAAATCATTTAAAAGTAAATAATATCCCTCATTATGTACATAACAACACAGAAGAACAAAAAAAAGAATGGTATATTAATAATGTATATAGAGCGTGGAATACAGCAGGAAGAATGGCAAAAGGAGAATATATTGTTTTTATTAACAGCGATATGGCTTTTTCACCCATGTGGTTAGATGTGTTATTAGAATCTATCCAACCTGATATGTGTATTTGTTCAAGATTAGTTGAAAGAGGTATTCTACGTTCTGGTTTATATGGAATAGAAAAAAACTTTGGAAATTTTCCGGGTGATTATAATGAAAAAGATTTTTTAATTTTTAGTGAAAACATTAAACAGAATTTAATAGCTGAATCAGGGCTTTATATGCCAATGTTGGTAAAAAAGGAACATATGGAAAAAATTAATTATTACCCCGAAGGAAATATAATTCCGGGTAGTGATATATTTAATCCGGAATATGCTAATATAAATGAGCCATGTATTTCTGGAGACCGTGTTTTAATCCAAAAATTAAAAACAATTGGTGTAACTCATTTTACAAGTTTTAATTCAGTTGTTTATCATTTTCAAGAAGGAGAAATGCGTGATACGAAATGATATTTCTATTTATATTGATAAAATCAATTATTCAAAAACCTCTTCTAAAAGTACGAGTATCATTTTTTTTGGTAACAATTGTTAATCCAGCCTCGGTTAAAGGGAATGTCACACAATTTATTTCATGATGATTTTCCAAATACTTTACAATTTTGTAAGAATCACCACAATATTGAGGATTAATTAGATGATTGCTTTCTGGATCAGTGTCATGTAATAAAACAATTCCTCCTGGATTTAATCTATTATATACATTTTCGAAATCGGTAAGAGCACTTTCATAGCAATGATCAGCATCAATAAACGCCATATCTATTCTTTCATTAAAGTTTTCAAAAAAATCATTTGTAGTCGTATATATAATTTCTAAATTAGAAAATCCTTTTAATTGTTCAAGATATTGATTCGAATTCATATCCACGCCATATCCTTTACCGATGTATGGTTGTACTTTTGACAAAGTTTCACCTGTATATAATCCTAATTCAACGTATACTATTGGTTTATATATCTTTGCTAATATAGCTATAAATTCTGAATGATGCATATTTATATATTTATATAATAAATTATTTTGATATAACCAAACGAAATAAAAACGTGTATATGGAAATAAAATACGTTTAAAATAGAAAAAAGTATTTATATATATATAAGATATAATATATATAATATGTCAAAAATAGGATGGCTTGTAAATGATTGTCTTACATGTATTCCAGGTACAACAACATTTTGGCATAATTTATTAGATTGGTTCCCAAATTTAATTGATAAGACAAATGGATATACAGATTATTCAATACTTTCATTTAGAATTGAAAATGAATTATTATTAAGTGAATATAAGCCATACTATATAATAAGAAATGGATCTTATTTTAAAAAAATAAAAAATATAGATGTGAAACAAATTTCTCTAATACAAGATGTATTGACAGGAGACATGTTATTTCAACAAATAGATATTATCATTAATTCAACCGTGGTTATATTTAATACAAATTATGTATATCAAAAATATATAAATCATATAAATAGTAAAACGTTGGTAAAAATTTGTCCACTGGGGGTAGATTTTGATTTTTTTAAACCGATTCACGATGTTCATCCAGATGTATTACCAAATTCAATTATATTTATTGGTGCTTCGAATAATTATCCAAAAGGTTTTAATGTTTTAGTGGAAATTATAAAAAAAATGGAAAATCAAAATTTTTGTCTTATAATGAAGGATGATTTTAATATTGATAGTTTAGATTTATCTATGAAACATCGTGTAAAAATTTTTAATCGGATAAACCAAGAAAATGTACGTTTAGTTATTAATTCTTGCAGAGCAGCAATATGTACATCATACGAAGAAACTCAACATTTGTCTGGTATTGAATGCGCAGCATGTAATATTCCAATAATTGCGCGTGAAGTTGGTGTTTATTATGATAATAAAGAAGATTCAAGATGGGGATGTATTGCTGATGATTTAACATTTGTAGAAAAAATAAATTATGTTTTAGAAAATATTGATAATTATCAACCAAGACAATGTTTTATTGAAAAATATTCATTAGATATTTGTAAAAATAATTGGATAAAAATTATAGACGAATTATAATTTTATGTAATAAGATGGAACATTTTTATTATTTTCTAGTGGAATGTGAATCAATTGTTCTTTATTAAAATGTAAAATACACTTATCTAAACAATCTTTTAAATAAACTATATTTTTTCCTTCGGTTGAATATTCAATACTTTCGGCAAAACTTTCTACTTTATTTTTTATAAATTTATCATCTCCAAAATAACTCAAATGCCAACCTGCATTATTAAAAATAAATTGCGTATTAGATAGACGAATATCGGTTAGTAAATTATTATTTTTATAAGTATAATAATTAAACAATTTTGCATGATACCATTTTCTGGGGGTAGTTAATTCAATATTATAATAGTATAATGTCATTTCGATTTTATAAATATTGTTATTTTGTATTTCTATTTTTTTTTCTTTTATATTTCTTATAACATTTTTATCTGGAATTTCATCCGCATCTGTGATGATAATAATATCATCATCATTTAAATTTATTTGGTCTATTATAATTTGTATACATTCCCTTTGATAATTTTCCTTGAACCAATTTTCGTTCGGTGTATTTATATATTTACAAAAATCATAATCTCTTTTTTCAAAATCAGTAACAAAATGAATAATTTTATCATTATATTTTGAAAATTTTTCCTTATTTTCATTATAGTATAATGGTTTTTCATTTCCTGAATGAGTTTTAGTTGCCTCTATTATAATAATATAATCAACAACATCGTATAATTCGTACAATCGTATATTTAATATATCTAATTCATTATAAAACATAAAACAATCTATTATCTTCATAAATTATTTTTTATATTTTATTTTTATATTTTACTTTTATATTTTTAACGAATGACTATCATATTTATATTAAATACAAACCATTCATAAATTCCTTTAATTCTTCCTTTGACAATGGATTTAGTTTACTATTATAATTATATACATCTTCAGTAACCAGTAAATTTTTATAAACTGGCTTAATATGCATATATCCGGACTCTGTTTTTACCAAACGACTCGCTTGAGTTTCACTAATTAATGATTCCAACATTTTTTCACCTGGGCGCAAACCGGTTATTTTAACAGGTTTACCATATTTTTCAGAAAATATTTCCATTAAATCAACCATTTTTAATGAAATTAATTTTGGTATAATAGTATCACCAGATTCACCATGTATAATTGCGTATTCTATTAAAGCAACACTTTGTTCTAAAGTCATTACGAAACGAGTCATATCTGGATGTGTTAGTGAAAATTCATTCACCTCTGGATCCCTACCTTTTTCATGTAAAATAGGTATAATACTTCCACGCGAATTTAATACATTACCGTACCGAATATTTACAAATTTACGATTTTTGATATATAATGATTTTTCCACAATTGCACTTTCCGCAAGTGCTTTTGCCATACCATATACATTTGTAGGTTCACACGCTTTATCTGTACTAACCATAACAACACATTCTAAATTACACAACCTATCATTGTTTTTTTCAATTGAATTTAAAACATTTATAGGCCCGATACAATTTGTTTGTAAACATTCATGTATAGCAAATTCGCAACGATCGATATGTTTTAAAGCAGCCATGATAACAATAATATGCGGTTGTTCTCTCAGAATCGAATTTTCAACACTGTTATAATCACGAATATCACCAATTATGAATTTTAAATTAGGTGTTTTATAATGTAATCCCATTTCCCAGTGTTTACATTCGTCTCTTGAATAATTTATAATTTCATTATCCTTTATATAAGTATCTATGAATTTTCTACCAAGAGACCCTGAACCTCCAAAAAGTAATATTTTTTTGTTAGACAACATTATATAATTATATAATTAGTAATATTTTAAATATTTATATCATTAATATATTTAAAATAATCGTTATTTATGAAATATTATACGGATTACAAATAAAAATATATATTTATTCTAATGCAGCTAATTCTTCAGGTGTATTTATACCACATATATATATATTATCATCTTCATCTAATAAATATGTTTTTATACTGATTGCTTCGTTTTTTTTTACTATTTTTACTATATCTGTCAAGTAATATTCTTTTTGTGTATTATTATTCTCTATCATCGGTACATATTTTATCAATAATTTTGCATCTACATAATACAAACCGGAATTTATAATGTCTATTTTTTTTTCTTTTTCTGAACAATCCTTTTCTTCTACAATTTCTATAAATTCTCCGTCTTTATCAAGTATAATTCTTCCATATCCATGAGGATTAGAAAACTTTGCGACTAAAATACTCATTTGTTCATCATTATTTATAAATTTTTGCAATATATTTTTATTTATTAAAGGCATATCTCCATTTAATATCAATACCTTATCTTCTTCTGTATATGCATATAAACAAGATTTTATAGCGTCTCCTGTTCCCAAAGGAGAAGATTGGCGAACAAATATTAAATTATCTATATTATTTTCCATATATTTTTTAATTGTATCTCTTATTAACTCATCATATTTTCCTGTTATTATTATTATTTTATTCGCTTTTAACTCTATTGCTGTTTCTATAATACGTACCAACATAGGTTTACCACGAAATAAGTGTAATACTTTTGGTATAGAAGAACGCATGCGTTTTCCTTCTCCTGCCGCTAATATTGTAATTGTTAGCATTTTATATATATTAATTTTGTCTTTATTTTATTTTTATAAAATTTAAAAATTACATGTTAATTGACACATTTGAAATCCCTTTTTTTCCAATCCACACTTTTCATAAAAATATGAATTTTCTTCACTGCAATCTAATGTCACCTTATAACATCCATTTATTTTTGACTCATTCATTAAATGAAGCACTATTAATTTACCAATTCCAAATTTACGATATTCTTTTTTTACGCAAATATCTTCTATATGACCTAATGAACTATTATTATGTATAAATTTTTTTTCATAAATAATTGTTCCAGTAGCAATAATATCATCATCATATTCTACAACCCAGATTTGTGAATGTGGTACCATATATTCAATCGTTTCTTCAAATTGTTTCTTTGTAAAAAAAGTTTCTCTGAATTCATTTATTATTTTAATATAATTCTCATAATCGTTTTCATTTAATTTCCGAATAATACATTTTTCAATATTATTATTCATATTATAATACAATAATATGACTAATTATTTATATTATTACCGATAATACATTATATATGTCATTATATATGTCATTATATATGTCATTATATATGTCATTATATATGTCATATAATTATACGATTGTATTTATACATTTCGTAATTATTTACAAATCATAATAAGGATTATCACTAATCGTCATACCGCAATATTGCTGTGGTTCTTTTTTGTAATCCACTGGATTATAAATTCCGGCTTCTTTGGCATTTTCTAAAATATACTTGAAATTCGTCCAGAATTCCTGTTTATGTCCAATTGAAGTTGTTATGATGTGACTTAGTTCATGTAACGCTACAAAAGTTAATGTGTTTATATCGATTAAAGTGGAACTGTGTTTAGTTCTGTTTAAACAAAACGCCATTTTCTCTCCTTTATTTTCGGTATATGCTGTTAATTGACTGGTTGGCAAAGTTTCATTGATTTTTTTTGGATTAAACCCTTCAACCAGTTTTTTAACTTTTGGGTCATTCGGGTATTTTTCCTTCATGTATTTTACAAACTCCTTGCATTTATTTGTAACACCCGCTAATAAATCCGCAGCCTCATTAATTTTTTCTCTTTCTCTCACACAATATTTATTTCCATCCACACCCGAAATAATACATTTCAGGTTTAGATAATCTGAATCGTTATATATTTTTAAACAAAAAAATAGCACGAAAAATATCACTACATAAAGAAATATATCTTGTTTATTAAAACTCATGATATTATATGTGAATAATTTTATTTATAAGAATTTTTTATTATCCTATACAAAATGATTATTCAAATGTGATGATGAGAGAAACTTTTCTCTCATTATCATTTTCCAAAACGTAAAAAACAAGTATAAAATTAGTTATACTTTCTTAATATTCAAATAGCTGGTCGCCACTCTCCAAAAATGAATCAACCCGAAATTTATTGAACACCTGCACCGATTTCTAAAGGTGGTCTCATGAAATCAGGTTCAATTGTACTTAGATTCCAAGGTCCAACATATAATTGTGGATTTGGTGGTTCAGAACGAATTTGTAAATTGGCGTTTCTTAATGTTTGGCCAATTGTATCAATACCAATGTGATATCCGGCTTTTAATAAATTAATATTTGCCAATTCGCCCTTGCCAGAAGGATTTAATTGAGCCCATTCACTATTGGTATCCTTTGGTAATAAATCAGATGGATTTTGGATAGATTGTTGAGCACATGACGATGCACCACCGTTCACTTGTGGTCCAGAAATGCCATTTACAGATGAATATACTTCATTGCCACCTTCTTGTGCTGGTATTGGTCCAGTTGGTTGTTGTGGTGGTCTGTCTTGGGAAGCACCACTACCACTTCCATAGGCAGAATTAGGTTTTTCTCCAAACTTTTCTGAACCTGAAAGAGATTTACTTGTTAAATAATTTGCAAATAAATTAACGGCGTATGCTAATATTAAAAGAACAATAATAGTGCCTACACCATATTTATTCCATAGACTTTTGAGTGAAGAAGGAATGTTCATTATATAAAATTAATGATAAAATATTTTTTTAAATACAGTTTAATTACTTTTTAATTAATTTTTTTGTATTAAATCAAATAAAAATAAATGAAAATCCTATTATAATTATCCTTAATTATTCTATTTCCTCTTCGATTTCTGAATCAGATGAATTTTCTAAATTTTCTAAATCACTATCACTACTATCACTATTATCTAAATCTTCCAACATATAAGTTTTTTTAATATTTTTTGCCTCTAAATATGCAATCATCATATCTTTTTTCGCCTGTTTTGCCCTTTTTTTGGCTTCTTTGTATATTTGATAATAAACTTCGTTTGGTTTTTTTAATTTAATTGATTCTAAAGTATCCGTGTTAAATTCCAGATCTTCCAATTCTTTTAAATCTTTTGTATCATCTTCCAATTCTTCTACATTCAATATAATATTTGAATTGTCATTATTTTCTTTTCCTGTGGAATTTAATGATTCAATACTGTTATTGTTATTATTACTAAATAAATTTGTATCATAATCTGTATCGACGATAATCGTTTGGGTTGCATCTGATTCTCTTGGTTCTTCCGTTTCCTTATTTTCTTCTAAAACACTATTTATTTTTGGATCTTCTTTTTGTTCCACTATAGTTTTATCATTTTCTCCGTTTCTATCTTCTTCTTTATCTTGTAGTAGATCAAAATCATAATCATCATCGTCCTCATTAACCGACTCATTAATTATTTTACCTGGAATTAAAACGGCGTTTTCTATATTTTTCATTTCTGTTGGATTTTCCTTATTCACTGGTTTTTCTAAAATATCATCGTCATTATTATGTGTTGTTTTACCCCGGTGAATTAAAAAAGATTCTTCGTCATCATTATTATTTTTGCTTAAGTTTAGTTCTAAAGGTATCTTATTTAACGGTTCTTTACTATTTGAACCAGATTTATTGAAATTTTTTTTTATCAAACAATTATCAAATATCTCATATGTATTCAATACCATAGCTTGTTTCATTTCTAATTCAATCTGGAAATTACGACTGGTAAACCGAATACCTTGTATTTCTATAATTGAAATCAAATTAGTATCACTTTTAATTTCATCAATGTTGAGCGGTACTTCACTTTCATTGTATATCTTAATTAACGGGATATTTGTATTGTAATTCATTTTTACATTAACACGCATGAGGTAATACTTTCCGGATTTATATATACGTAATGCAGATGTAAATGCAGTTTCAATATCATTTAACTCTAATTTATTTTGAAACCATAAATCTCCTTTTTCATAAATTAATTCTTGGCATTTTGTTTCTAAATTTTCTATCCAGTTAATAAATTCTTCATTACTATTGTCAAACATTAAATCACAAAATAGTTTTTTACCATTTTTTACGAATCCTTGTTTAGTTAAAGATTTTGGGGTTTCAATAAAGAATGGTTTGTCATTATACTGTATTTTAGTAAAATATGCTCCTCCTTGTATAGATACAGGTTGTGCTAAAGAAATATTAGAAAATACAAAATCTTTATTTGGCTCAAAAATATTATTTTCCATTATTTTTGATTAAGAAAAAATAAATGAATCAAACACGCAAAAGATTATTTTTTTTTATATCTAAAATATTTATGAAGGATACTATAATTAAACAATGTTTAGACATATTAAAAAAAGAAGATATTAGATATGAAATAAAGTCATTTTGTAAACCAATTATGGAAGTTATATTGATTGAATTAAAACCCTACATTTATATTATTGTTTCTCTCATTATTTTAATTTTTATAATGATTTTAGCAATTTTATTATTGTTATTTTTAATTTTGCGTAATTATAAAATAATAACCAAATAAATATTATTTTCTGGTTTTAATATATAATGGTAAAACATAGCAGAAAAAGACATAGTGTTAAAAAAGGTAGAATGCCCAGACGATTAGACTTACATGTTCCAGGAGTTCCTGGAGCACAAGCTCAGGCAGGTGGTTCAGTTTTTAAGCAATTAGGAGATTGGTTTAAAAATCCAATGGGAACAAGTGGTAGCGGTTCTCAACCACCACCACCCCCACCACCAGGTCCTTCAGGATCAAGAGGAGGTCCAAGAAGCGGCCCTTCTTCAGGACCAAAAGGTAATCCACCTGGTCCAAAAGGAGGCTTTTTGAATGGTTCAAAGGGAGGTCCTTCTTCCGGTGCAAAAGGTTCTATGAGTGGTCCTTCAAGAGGTTCTATGAGTGGCTCACAATCAAGAGGTTCTATGAGTGGCCCACAATCAAGAGGTTCTATGAGTGGTTCAAGTGCAGGATCAAAAGGATTTATGAGCGGTTCAAGTGC
>Ga0078894_10000813_pt1 | contig 22342 bp, 13 predicted proteins | sample LauGreSu1BDMLBSD_2_FD_67506 | JGI IMG/M metagenome (GOLD analysis project Ga0078894, IMG submission 67506) | Freshwater lake microbial communities from Lake Michigan, USA - Su13.BD.MLB.SD (version 4) (version 4) | ecosystem: Environmental > Aquatic > Freshwater > Lake | place: Lake Michigan... | reverse complement strand
GTTTTTCAGAAAGTGGCAGCACCGGGCGATTGAGTTGGAACAGATCGCGAACGGCGTTGTTGTATTGAAACCGATTCATCCGCCAGACAGGAGCGGTTGCAGGCGGTGAGTGGCTGGCGTTCTGCAGCAGTGTCAGCAGTTGGCTGGAGGCCTGCTGGCGGAGTGTCAGCGGCAGCGGCGGTTCTGTCTCCGGCGGCATCGCTCCGGAATCGACAGCTTTCAGCAGCTTATGAATCAATGCGGGCTGGTTGAGCAGTGATGCGGGGGAGGTGATATCTGCAAGGTTGAGTTGCCCGGCGGGTTCGCTGCCGGCATGGCAGGTGGCACAGCGTTCAGCGATGAGCGGGAGGAGCGGATTTTCATCTGAGGCTGCGGCAACTGACCGGGACAGCACGAGGGCCAGCAGCAGGCTGACAGTCAGAAAGTTGGGCGAGGCCATAGAGTTTTCAGTTTTCAGTTTTCAGTTTTCAGTTTTCAGTTTTCAGTTTTCAGTTGGCAGTGTTCTTTTTGCCACGGAAGGACACGGAAAATCGTGTGGGCAGGGTGGGGCTGTTGCAACCACGAAGATCACAGGTTGCCCCGAGGGATAATCGCTTGCGATTGAGGTGTTTGGTGTCTTCGGTCGTACTTGAATTGATCCTTGAGTTGCTGCGGGCACCTGAATTGTTTGCGTGGTCTAAGGTACTGGATGTCAGTTCTCAGTTTTCCGGGGGTGCGTCAGTTCCAGAGGTCCGTGAGGACTCCGGAGCTGTCAGCGAAGGATGTCATTTCCAGTCCCATCAGTTGTGCGAAGGTGAGCCAGAGGCTGGAGGTGAGGGTTCCTGGTGGCAGTTGGATGGTGCGTCCGTGTCGAATCTGTCCCTGTGCGGTTCCGGCGATCAGCATGGGCAGGTCGTAATACTGGTGGGTGGCACCATCTCCCAGTCCCGCACCGAGGGAGACGATGGAGTTATCGAGGAGTGAGCTGCCGTCTGGTTCCCGGATTTCCTTCATGCGGCGGATCAGCCACGCAAACTGCTGCATATGAAACAGGTCGATTTTCTGCAGGTCTTTCCAGCCATCACCCTTTTGATTGTGAGTCATATTGTGGTGCTGTACGGGTTGTTCAAAGACGCCTTCGTACATCAGGGTGGCGTCCCAGCGTTCGGGACCGATCATGAAGGTGCAGACGCTGGTGATCCCGGTCTGCAGCGCGGCCAGCATCAGGTCCATCTGCAGTCGGATGTATTCACCGCGTGGCAGGATTTCATTTTTGGGGACTTTGACATCGGCGGAGCGGAGCATTTCGTCCATGCGTTTGATGCGTTGTTCGATGCCGCGGATGAGTTCCATGAATTCATCCATCTGGCGACGATCATCAGCGGCCAGTTGTCTGGAGAGGTCGCGGGCATCGGCGAGGACGAGGTCCGTGACACTGCTGACATGGCGGCGGTAATCTTCGCGCAGAAACAGACGCTCGTAGAGTTTCTGCGGATCGCGGACAGCGGGTGCGATGCGTCCCGGGCCATACCATGAGATGTTGTCAAATTCGATGGGTTCTTTGGGGGCGGTGAAGCCGTTGCAGCTGATTTCCAGGGTGTTTAAGACAGTTGCATGTCCGACGTGGTCTCCGACGATCTGGTCAAGCGTTCTTCCGTTCGGGTGTGCGATCCCGCTGTCAGCAGCCTGTTGCGGAGAGAGGCTGCTGAGGTAGCAGGAGGCCCCCTGTGCGTGGACGTCCTGGCCGTGTTTGAATGAGCGATCGAGTCCGATCAGCATGGTGAGGTCATTGCTGAGTTCGGCCAGTGGCTGCAGTGTGGATGTGAGCTGCAGGGGCCGGATTCCGGACTGTCCTTTGAGCCGTCTTTCAGCCTTGACGCGATCGGCGTCAAAGCCACCGATGAAGTCGGGCAGTTCGGCCTGTTCTTCGCCGGGGAAGAAGCAGCGTCTGACGATGCCATTGGGCAGGTAGACGATGACCATGCGGCGAGCCGGTTTTTCGGCGGCTTTGCGGGCGGCGGCGGAGGCGATGGAAGGGAGGAAGGGCAGCAGGACGGCAGCCCCGGGGCCTTTCAGGAAGTGACGTCTGGGGAGTTTCATGTGTGGCGGACTTTGGGACTGGCGGGTTTAACCGGAGCTGTCCGGCGAGGGCAGTGGGGAGTGAGTGCTTCGGACAGCTTACGCGGGCGCATAGCGGATTGCAACGGGAAGCCTGTTGTCCGGATTCACCGGTTTTGCAGAAATCTCTGGAATTGCCGAACTTTTTGTGTTGCCGGAGCCTGTGAGGGGAAGATGTTCCTTGCGGTGATCCGGGCCTTCTGCAAGACTCTGGCATCATCCCTGCCCGCGTTGTTCCTGCCGTTCCTTCCGGCCCTGCTTCCGGAGTTTTCGATGCTGAATTTTGTGGATTCTGCTGCAGCCCTCTGCGATGGACGCAGTCGCCGTTCGGCATTGCGAGTGGGCGGGTTGCAGGCTCTGGGACTGTCGCTGCCGGGATTGCTGGCGGCGCGGCAGACGCGAGCGGCGTCTCCGCAGCGGGACCAGTCACCGGGGTTTGGGTCTGCGAAGTCCGTGATTCTGGTGTGGCTCACCGGGGGGCCTCCGCAGCACGAGACGTGGGATCCCAAGCCGCAGGCTCCGGCGGAAATTCGGGGTGAGTTTGGCAGCATCGAATCTGTGGTACCGGGTCTGCGGGTGGGCGAACTGATGCCGGGCCTCGCGCTGCACACGGATAAGTTGTCGGTGCTGCGGGCCGTGGTGACTCAGGATCAGGCACATTCTTCAAGTGGGTATCAGATGCTGACGGGTGTGCCGCATCAGCCGCTCAGCCAGGAAAACGTTGTCTCCAAAGCCCCGAATCTTTCACCCTCGCACGGGGCTATCATGCGGGCTCTGCGTGCCGATCGTGATGGGCTGCCCTCTGCAATTACTCTGCCACGGCACATTGCCAACGATGGTGAGATTCTGTGGCCGGGCCAGACGGCTGGTGTGCTGGGGCGACAATTTGATCCGTGGCTGATCACCTGCGATCCTTCGCTGCCGGATTTTCAGGTGCCGGATCTTTCGTTACCGGCGGAAATCAGCGGTGCCCGTTTCAGTTCGCGACGGCAGCTGCTGGCGGCCCTTGATGCCGGGCAGCGGCAGGCTGATCTGGCGTCGACCGGCGGGCGTTTTTCGCATCATGCGCGACAGGCATTTGATCTGCTGGCTGGCCGGGCAGCGCGGCGGGCCTTTGAGATCAGCGAGGAATCAGATGTGGTGCGGGAGCAGTACGGCCGCAACCGTTTCGGGCAGTCGTTGCTGCTGGCTCGGCGTCTGGTGCAGGCGGGGGTGTCACTGGTGCAGGTCAACTGGACAAAAATCGAAGAAGTCAAAAACAACGGTTCGTGGGACACTCATAACAACCACTTCAGCGATCTCAAGGGCTTTCTGATGCCGCGGATGGACAAGGCCTGCTCGGCGCTGCTGCAGGATCTGCAGCAGCGGGGGTTGCTGGATGAGACGCTGGTGGTGTGGATCGGCGAATTCGGGCATACTCCGAAAATCAACGGGAACGCCGGTCGCGATCACTGGGGCAACTGCTTTTCGATTGCTTTGGGAGGAGCGGGTGTTCGTCGCGGATTTGTCCTCGGTGAATCGGACGGGCATGCGGCGTTTCCGGTCGCTGGAGCCGTGTCGGCAGCAGACATTACAGCGACCATCTTTCACTGCCTCGGGTTTGCTCCGGAAACCCTGCTGTACGACCAGAGTGGCCGTCCGTTTCCACTGATTCGTGGCGGTGTGATTCGGGAGATCCTCGCGTGACGCGAGGCCCGCTGATCACTCCGGCATCAGTAACCTGCGAAGAACCGCCCGCCCCGATTTATCGATTGTGACTTCAACATAGAGGCGATCCGATGCTACGGCCTGTCGAAAGAACTGTTTGAGATCTTCCGGCACTGTCAACTGCTCGATGCCACACTGCAACTGTCCAGCGGGCGTCACCCGGCCTTTGATGAAGCGACCTGTGTCCGGTTTATTCCATGTCACTGCAGCGCAATGATGGTGCGGGGTGTTGGGGTTCTGCTGCAGGCGGACGTAGATATCCTGATGAGGCTGAGCAGGATCGGCCAGTTCCGTGTCGGATGGCATTTGTGAAGAGAACGAGTAGGTCAGCAGAACTTCGTTTCCGCCAGCAATTAGCTCCGGATGCCGACAGGTCGCTTTCAATACAACAGAATCTCCGCGAATCTGAGTGCCGCGCGTATTGCGTGGCAGCAGGAAGGCAAGAGTCGCCTGAAGGACTGCGAAGACAATGATCAGTGGCAATCGTCGGCGTACAAAGCGGTGCCAGAACGAGGGCAGCGTTGCGGACATTGTGTCGAGGAAGTTAATTCTGGTGGTGATTGATTGGCGGTGCGCAAGGTCACAGCCTGAATTGGCTGCATACAGCAAAACCCTGCAACTGGAGAGCGAGTCCTGAGTCGTTGGATGAGTGCCTGGGTGCCAGGATAAACCTTGCAGCGGGCGGATTCCTGTCCTGAAAATCCGAGTCGGATTGAGACATTCTCAAAAAAACCAACAGCGACATTTTCCGGTTCTGTGGCTGTGAAACGAAGCGGGTGGCTGGGTGTACAGTCTGTCGTGCAGCTCTGTTATGGCAACTGTGGGTGGGCGCTGTTGCCCGGGATTCATTTCAGGCAGTACACTCAGCCCTCAGGGCATTGGTTTCCGGGGCCTGCCTCGTGTGGTCGGTTGGTCTTGTCTGGCTGGTGCCGTGCACCGAGGATCTGGAAATTCACGATGATACGACGTGGCTGGCTGCAGAATGTTTCCACGGGGTTGTGCGGCGTGGCCCTGCACGATCTGCTGGCTGGTGGCCAGCGGCAGGTTGTCGCGGATAGTGCGGCAGCTCTGAATCCGTTAGCGCAGCGTTCGGGACATACTATTGCGCGAGCTCGGCGAATCATCTTTCTGTTCATGCACGGTGGCCCATCCCATGTGGACACATTTGACTACAAGCCGCAGCTGCAGCAGCGGGACGGTGAGCCGCTGCCCTTCGCCAAGCCTCGCATCCAGTTTGCTCAGACGGGTAATCTGCTGAAAAGTCCATGGAGATTTCGGCAGTACGGTGACAGCGGAGCGTGGGTCAGTGATTTGTTTCCCCATGTGGGTCAGTGTGCGGACTGGCTGACCTTTCTGCATTCCCTGCACGGTTCCAACGAGGCTCACGGGGGGGCCCTGTTGAAAATCAATACGGGTTCGGACACGTTTGTGCGTCCGAGCCTCGGTGCGTGGCTGAGTTATGGACTGGGCACCGAGAATGAAAGTCTGCCGTCATTTGTCACCATCAATCCGACGCTGGGGCATGGCGGAGTGCGAAATTTTGGTTCCGCTTTTCTGCCGCCCATTCACCAGGCGACTCGAATTGCCACATCTCGTTCTGCAGGCCGAACCACTGCGCAGATTGCCAACCTGACGCATGCGGGAAGTTCTGCTGATGTGCAGCGACTGCAGTTGCGGATGCTGGGTCGTCTTGACGAGTTGCGTGGCGTGGGGGCAGATGCGGGGCAGGCAGGTTTGCTGATTCCGGCCGGGCTGGATTCCGAGCTGCAGGCGCGGCTCAGTTCCTTCGAGCTTGCTTTTCGCATGCAGACGGAGGCGCCGCGACTGTTTGACCTGTCCGATGAGACTCAGGCCACCCGCGACCTTTACGGGATCGACCACGAACCGACCGGCAATTTCGGGACTCAGTGCCTGCTGGCGCGACGCCTGTCAGAAGCGGGCGTGCGTTTCGTGCAGGTGTCGCATGCGTACTGGGATCAGCATGCGGATCTGCGAAAGGATCATGGTCGACTGGCTGCGGAGGTGGATCTTCCGATCGCGGGACTGTTGCGGGACCTGCGGCAGCGGGGACTGCTGGAAGAGACGCTTGTCATCTGGGGAGCGGAATTCGGTCGGACTCCGACAGCTCAGGGCAAAGACGGTCGAGACCACAATCCGCATGCATTTACGTGGTGGATGGCCGGGGGCGGAGTCAAAGCGGGCTTTCGCTATGGTGCGTCGGACGAGTTTGGATTTTATGCAGCCGAAAACAAAGTGCATGTGCATGATCTGCATGCCACCATTCTGCATCTGATGGGGTTGAATCACGAACAGTTGACTTATCGTTATGGCGGTCGGGATTTTCGGCTGACCGATGTTTCAGGAAGAGTCGTCAGCGAAATATTTGTTTAGTGGTCAGTGGTCAGTGGTCAGTGGTCAGTGGGCAATTGCCGAGCCGCGGGATCGTAGTTCGGGAGGGCGAGGCTCCTGCCGAGCCGAAGAACCGTATTTCAGGATGTTGAGTCTCTCGCCGACCCGCGGGAACCAGTGGTCGTGAGAGGTGTTCGGCTCAGCGGGAGCTTCGCCCTCCCAGGTGGTTGAGGCTGTCGCCGAGCCGTGAGATCGAGGGGCGGCTGCGGGCGTTACGCGAGGATCGCTTCAATGGGCGAGCCGAAGTCGATTTCAAGCCGTTTGTGGCCGGGAATTTCCAGACTGCGGTGGTCCAGTCCCAACTGGTGCAGCAGGGTGGCGTGAAGGTCTGTGACGTAGTGTCGATCTTCCACTGCGTGGAAGCCGATTTCATCGGTGGCTCCATGCACGGTGCCACCTCGAATGCCCCCGCCGGCCATCCAGACAGAGAATCCGTAGGGGTGGTGATCGCGTCCGTCCGATCGTTCTGCTCCCGGAGTGCGTCCGAATTCGGTGGCCCAGACGACAATCGTCTCATCCAGCAAGCCGCGCTGCTTCAGGTCCTGCAGCAATGCGGCGATGGGCTGATCGACAGCGGCACAGCGGGCGGAGTGATTCTGTTTCAACTGTGAATGCGCATCCCAGCCGTCGTCGTAGATCTGCACAAAGCGGACTCCGCGTTCCACGAGGCGACGCGCTGTCAGGCTGTACCTGCCAATACGGTCGGTGGTTGAGTTTCCGATGCCGTACTGCAGTTGTGTCTGGCGGGTCTCGGAGTCCAGACTGACGACTTCGGGCACGGACATCTGCATGCGGAAGGCCAGCTCATAGCTTTGGATCCGCGCTCGCATGGCGGGGTCATCGGGGTATTCGACAGCGGCGTAACCGTTAAGCTGCTGCAGCAGTTGCAACTGGCGCCGGCGTTCTGTGCCGGTGACAGTTGGTCCCGGGGTTCCGAAGGCGAGCGGGCTGGCGGGGTCGGTGGACATCGGGATGCCGGAAAATTCCGGGCCCAGATAGCTGCCACTGTGGGCTCCGACACCGCCACAGCAGTCCCCCGGTCCACCGCCCATAACGACAAATTCGGGCAGGTTGCTGTTGAGCGAGCCCAGTCCGTAGTGGACCCACGAACCAATGGACGGATGAAAGCCGTCGAAGATGTGTCGCCCGGTATGAAATTGAAGTTGCGCGGCGTGATCATTGTCGGTCGTCCACATGGAGCGAATGACTGCCATGTCATCGGCACAGCCACCGACGTGTGGCCACCAGTCACTGACATGCATACCGGACTGACCGCGGCGCTGAAAGCCGATCTGCAGTGGATACAGTTGCGCCATCAGGGCTCGCGGCGTACCGGCAAAGTCGCGCACATTTTTGCGGTAGTATGGTGAGTCGAGAACCGTGGATCGGTACGGTGATTCATCGACTGTCAGTCCGGCGTATCGATTGATGGCGGGCTTGTAGTCAAAGCTTTCGAGGTGACTGGTGCCACCCAGCATGAAGTACCAGATCACACTGCGGGCTCGCGCTGGTTTCGGAATGCCGGCATCAGAGGCCAGCGTGCGGGTGATTCCGTCACCGGCCAGCAGGCTGCCAATCGCCATACCGGTAACTCCCATACCGATGTCGGCGAGGCTGGTGCGACGGGTCCGCTGATGCCGGAGTGTTTGTGTCATGGCAGCTGATCGTGGAGTCATGGTGAGTGCAGTCCGTCAGCGAATCGTGACAAAATCATTGTGACTGAAAAGAACGATGATCAGGTTTTCGCGAGCACGCTGTGCCGGATCTGTTGCCGGTGGTCGCTGGGCGGTCCAGGGACCGGGGGGGAATGCCTGAGCTGCGGAATTCTGCAGTTCGTCCGGCAACTGCTGCAGAAATTCAAGGCAGGCGTGGCTTTCGAGAGCAGTGGGTGCGCGTGACAGGATGGTTTCAAAGGCCAGTCGGATGAACTGGTGGTCGCGGTCAGCCGCCTCTGACCGGGCAGCGGTGTCCGTCAGGTTGCCGGCCAGATGTCTGGCAGCATCCAGAGCCAGCCCGCTGTTCATCAGAGCGAGGGCCTGCTGGGGCACGACACTGGACTGGCGTCGGTAGCATTCATTGGGATTGGGGGCATCGAAGGTTTCCAGCAGACCGGCTTTTTCGTTGGGTGTGTTGCGGAAGTACAGACTGCGTCTCAGGACTGTCTGCACTTCGCCTTCAGGGATTTCCGGTCCTCCGGGCTGCAGGTCCAGCAATCCAGCGGCATGCAGCAGAGAATCGCGCACGGTCTCCGCCTCCATACGCTTTGGATGCATCCGCGTCAGCCAGCGGTTGTCGGGATCAGCAGTGGCAGTTTCGGGGTTAACAGAAGCCTGACGCCAGGTGGCTGAGCAGACAATCATGCGGTGCAGTGGCTTCATCCGCCAGCCGTTCTGCTGCAGTTCTGTGGCCAGCCAGTCCAGCAGCTCGGGATGTGATGGCCGGGCTCCGTTCATCCCGAAGTTGGACACTGTGGGCACAAGTGCTTCACCGAAGTGTCTGAGCCAGATGTGATTCACGGCAATCCGTGCTGTTCTGGGATTGCCGGGGCTGGTGATCCACTGAGCAAGAGCCAGTCTGCGTCCGGTGGACGTCTGCGGGAAAGTGGGGCCCAGCGGGGAATACTGCTGGCTGCCGCTTTCGGCTTCCTGCTGCAGCTTTGCGATGGCTGCCTCCAGTTCGCTGATTTTTGCCGGGTCTGTGGCAGCAGTCAGTTCCACCTTTGAGCGGGCGATTCCGGCCAGTTTTTCAACGCGAGCCGCTGCGGCAGCCAATGGCTGTGCCTGCGGATTGAGGGCAATTCCGCAGCGGGCCTGTTCCGCTGCGATGCGGCAGGCCAGTGATTCGCGCGCGGCCCGGGCCGCTGCGACTTCCGCTGCTGCAACTTTGGTGGCACGGGCCTCCTGACTGGCTGCCATCTGCAGATCTGCAAGCGAGGGAATCAGTGAACGCACCTGCACCTCGAGGAATTCGGCACTGCCCTGATGCACCCACAGTGCGAGTTGTCCGTCGCGGCGGGCCAGTGGCATGGTGTAAGCAAGCTTCTGCTGACCGTTCAGCAGCAGCGTCAATTGCTGTTCCTGCACGATGGCTTCAACGGTAACTTCCTGACCGACCTGCAGAGGTGTTTTGACGATTCCAGCGGCAGGGTACTGCTGTTGCCCCTGACTGCGATGAAATGCCTGAATGGTCTGGGAGTCATCACCGGTGGCTGTGTAGACATCCTGGGAGTGGCCCTGATCGACATAGTCGAAGCTGAACCCGACTGAGCGATAAGTGCCGGGCTGCAGCGTGCGATAGCGAACCAGGATGCGGCAGTTGCGCGGCAGTACGGGTTGCGCAACAAGAGTTGCGAAGCTGGAAACGGTGGGCGCCCGCAGCACACCGTCCTGCCAGCGCCAGTCACCGGATACCACCTGCCATGTCGCGGCCTGTTCATGGAAGTCATCATGAAGGACCGGTGCAGCATCCGGCTCTGCGGCAGCAGTGTCGTCCGGTTTGGCTGCGTCAGCGGCAGGCCGTTGCTGGCGTTCTGCGACCGCCTGAGCGGCTGCCGACTGCTTTTCATGAGCCTGCTGCAGGGCTTGTTCGGCACTGCTGATGGCCTGATCGGCAGAAGCCAGCAGGCCGGCGGTCACTTCGGGACGCAGGTGCGGGTACCACGCGGTGACGGGCAGGGTGACGGGCTGCACGCTGACCGTACCGCCCAGAAAGGCGGGGACGGCGGGTGTCACGGGAGCATCTTTTTCGGGGTAACGATTGTCACCGCGCTGAAAGACCCATGTGGCCGCATCCAGCTCGCGGTCGTAAACCCGTGAAACCCCTTCGCGGAGAACGTCGCCCAGTGTGGCATCCTTTTCGGTCGACAGGTTGCCGGACAGCGGATCAGTCCGCACGTCGTGGGGCTCAAAAAAGGCTCGAAACTGATAGTATTCTCGCTGTGACAGCGGGTCGAATTTGTGATCGTGGCAGCGGGCGCAACGCAGAGTGACGCCGAGGAAGGCCTGTGCCGTTTGTTCCACGGCGTCAAACATCCAGACATTGCGATCGAACTTGTACCAGTTGCGACCCAGGAAACCGGTGGCGCGAAGCGCGGCGGGATCGGCGGGCGCCAGCTCGTCGGCAGCCAGCATTTCCTGCAGCATCCGGTCGTAGGGTTTGTCGGCATTGAGTGAATCGACGATCCAGTCACGCCAGCGCCAGATGTGCCGCTGGCTGTAACGAATTTCGTTGATACCCCGACTGCCGTACCAGTCGCTGTATCGCCAGACATCCATCCAGTGTCGTCCCCAGCGCTGTCCGTACTCCGGACGGGCCAGCAGTTCATCCACTTTGCGTTCGAATCGATCTGGTGCGGGATCGCTGAGCCACGCAGAAAGTTCGGCGGATGTTGGTGGAATACCGAGCAGGTCCAGATAGAGTCGCCGCAGCAGTACGGGCGGGCTGGCTTCAGCGGCCGCAGGAAGCTGTCTGGCTTCGCGAGCGGAGGCCGTGAAAGCATCGATGGGATTGCGGGCCCAGGCAGTCTGTACCTGCGGCGGTTTCGGACGGGTGACCGGGAGCACGGACCACCACTCCGCGGGGCTGGCCGGAACTGCCTCATCGGCCGGGAACCCGGCACCTGCGGCGATCCACTGTTCCAGCAGACTGATCTGTTGAGCGGTGAGGTGTTCGCCTTCGCCCGCGGGGGGCATACGCAGTTGGGGATCGTCCGAGCGGACTCGGTGCAGAAGTGGACTGCCGGCGGAATCTGCGGGACGAATGGCAGCACCGGAGTCACCGCCCCGGTGAATTCCCAGACCGTGATCCAGTCGCAGTCCGGCGGATTGCCGCAGGGCTCCATGGCAGGCAGCACATCTGGCCGCCAGCAGAGGCTGGATATGTTGCTGATAGAACAGGGCCGAGTCTGTAGCTGTGGGTGTGTCGGGGGCCGTCTGAGGTGTCGGTGCGGCGACGATTTGACGTGGCAGCAGCAGCAGCAGCGTGAGCAGTACGCTGGCCGACAGCACGCGGGCAGTGACTGCGGCTGGGCGGCGCGATTGTAAACGAACAGAATGCCGTTGCATGGCAGGACTTTGGCAAATCCGGGTGGTCTATGTGGCAGGGGGGGTGGGGAAACGCAGCAGCGGGTGCGAAGTGTGATTAGGGATTCTGACATTTGGACGGCGAAGTTGCACGTGGAAATGACCGCGTTGAGGGGAAATGGTCGCTCCGGTGCGAAATTTGTTGAGGGCTGTCTTTGTGGTGATTTGGCAACAGGCTGAGATTTCGGGTACAGGCGTCAGATTGTGCACGACCGGGGAAATTGGCTGAGGATTTTCGCCGGATGCGTCGTCCCGGCTTTCAATTTCGAACTAGCGTATGCCGGGTGGGACGGTTGTTTTCGACGCTGAAGGTGCGCGAAGCGGTTCGTTCCCGGGGACAACTTTTCAGGGTTTCAGCGTGGAGGTGACGTGATCATGCGACTGATCTGTTCGTCCTGCAACGCTGTCGTGGATCTTGCCAGCCTTGAGCCGGGTGGTGAGATGCTGTGTCCCTGCTGTGACTCGATTGCGGTGTTTGAGGCTGAAGGGACTCCGCAGGAATCGCTGCTGCGAGTCGCGGCGGCGGAAACAGACGGTCGGATGCTGGAAGATCCGGCGTTTCCAATTTCTTCGGTGTTTGAGGTGATTGGGGCCGAGTATTCGACGAATGAGCAGCCGCCTGTGTGGACTGCGACCCTGGAGCAGGCTGCCGATCTGAATGCTGCGACTGGTGATGATCAGTCGGCGTCTGAGCCTGCCGTGGGCCTGCCGGAAGACGGCGGTGGTCTGTTTGCAGAAACCTCGCCGCAGCGTCGTAAGGAGCTGGATCCGGCACTGGTGAACGGATTGCTGCTCAAGGCACGTAACCTGCATGCCCGCTGTCAGTTTCAGGAGGCATCGCAACTGTTACGGACGATGTCGGAGGGCCGGAAGTCGGTCGAAGTGACCAGTATTTCGGTGCAGTCGCTGTATCTTGCCAATCTGCAGGCAGCGGCTCGTGAAGCCTTTGCAAGGGCTCAGCGGGGTGAAGAAGATCTGGCCACCTGTCCGGAACTGGGGCGGTATTTCGATGCTTTGAAGTCATATGGATTGAGTGATGCGGATCTGGAAGATCGCATCTGGCGATTGCAGCGCAGTCGCACCCGCGTGAAATCTCCCGGGGGGTCGTCCAGGCTGGTGGCAGTGATCCTGCTGCTGGGGTTGATGATTGGCATGCTGTCGCTGTTGAAGGCCGGCATGAATGGTCCAGCCGGTCTGCTGCCCCAGGAGGATGAAGAGAAGTCTGCTGCAGCACAGGGTGCCGACAGTGCTGAAAAGCCGTCAGGCCACGCAGGCCGATTTGGTGAGGTCATGGCTGCCGCTGCTGCCGGGGATTTTGGGCCGGCAGGTGAACTGCTGAAACGCACTGGTGATCAGGATCGGGGTGGTCTGGCCGAGGCGCTGGACGGTGCCTGCCGCGAGCGAGTGCGGCAGTTGACGGCGGATGGAACAGCCACGGGCCGTGAGGAGGCAATTACGCAGTTGGCTGGCATGCAGGGGGTGCTGCAGGCTGCCGATCCGGGCAGTCTCGATCTGAAAGTGCGGCGCGTGCGTTGTGAATCACTGCAGATGATGGCTGATCTGATGTCGCAGACCGGCAACTACGCCGGTGCATTTGATGCGCTGACAGCCGCTGCGCAGTTGACACCTGATCTGCCTCGCCAGGAAGAATTGGCCACAGCGATTGCCGATCGTATGGTGTCGCAGTTGGAGTCCGGCGGCGGCGGATTGACGGCGGAGCTGGTGATTCCGGAGCTGGAGGGCGGTCCCGGGTATGGGTTACCCGCGGAGATGCAGGCGAAGTTGAAGGGGAGGGCAGCTTCTGAGTTACTGAAGCGTGCGATTTCGGCTGCGAAGTCGGGCAAACCTGGTGAGCTGAAGCTGTCGGTGGAGGGATTTCAGTCGTTGAATCGGCGAGGTCGGCTGGATCGTCAGTTGCAGGAGGGGCGGGAGCAGTTTGCCGTGGAGCTGTTGGGGCAGTTCGACAGTGCTTTGGCTGCCGGCGACACGGAAGGGGCATGGCTGCGACTGGCGGCTGCTGTGGAACTGGGGGCGGATCCGGGTCGACTCGCAAATGCTCAGGGCCGCATGGTCGCGGTACTTGGGCGTGGTGTACTGGAGTCTGTGCAGCGTCAGGACGCAGCCGCAGCCGCAGTGGGCTGTGAGCGATTGCGTGGGCTGCTGGGAAAACTGCCATTTTCACTGGAACAGGCGTTGTGTCGGCGGTCTCGCGAGGACCTGCAGTATCTGCCATCCGATGTGCGCGATGCCCTGTTGCAGAGGGAAAACTCGATTGGTATGAGGCTATGCCTGCTGACTCCGGGAACGCTGCAGATGGGGGCCGCGGATGCACCGCAGAACGAGCGTGTGAAGTCGTGGACGGCCCTGCCGACTCACAAGGTTGAGTTGAGTGAAGCCTGCTATCTGGGAACCATGGAGGTGACTGTCAAGCAGTATCGTGAGGTGCTGCAGCTGAGAGAACGGGCCGGCGAGGACTTTCCGGAGAATCATCCGTATGTGTCAGCGAACTGGTTCATGGCGGCGGAATTCTGCCGGCGTCTTACGGCGCTGCCGGGTGAGCTGGCCGCTGGATATCGCTATCGCCTGCCAACGGAAGCTGAGTGGGAGTATGCCTGTCGTGCAGGTGCAGCGGACGACTACTGTTTCGGCAGTGATGTGACACGGCTGACTGATTTTGCGTGGCTGAGTTACAACAGTGGCCTGCAGTCGATTGAACCGATCCTGACATTCTACAGTGACTTTGACGAGATGCAGCGGCAGACTGCGCGCAGCCGAACTCGGCCGCATCCGGTTGGACTGCGGCAGCCGAATGCATGGGGGTTTTACGACATGCATGGCAATGCGGCGGAGTGGACAGCAGATTGGTTTGGACAGTATTCGGGTGATCCGCGGCGAAACCCTGCCGGTCCTGCAGAAGGTGTTGAGAAAGTCGTCCGTGGCGGCAACTGGAACGCAGATGCGGTGACGGCCCGCAGCGGGCATCGTCAGGCGCTGCAGCCAGAGTTCGGACGCGCCGGTTTTCGAGTCGTGATGGAACGTGTGGCAGTTGCCACTGAAAACTAATCCGCGTCCCGAATCCCCTGTCGTTGCATTTCCCTGGCCTCGTGAAGCACTTTTCCGGCCACTTTCAATAACCCTTCGTTCAAGCCCTCCGTCTGCAGTCCTTTCAGTCGCTGCAGTGCGGCTTGCGGACAACGGTTCTTCAACAGCAGCTGCGCCAGTCGAATGCGCGCCCACCGGTTGTCCTCCGGATACCGATCAATAAACTCCTGCAGCCAGATTTCAGCTTGATCCCACGCATCCGCCTGCAGCAAACCCAGCGCCAGTTTCTTTGTGCGTGCTTCGTTTGGAACCAGATCTGCATGCGCCAGTCGCAGTTCCAGCAGCTCATCTGCGGCTGTCAGAACATCTCCGCGATCGATCAGTTCATTGATCGGCTGCAGCAGTTGTCCCCGCGAAGAGCCTCCTCGACCGCCCCGCTCGCCCTCATCCAATGGCTCGGGCAGAACGGGGGCGGCATACGTCTTCAGTTCTGCTGCATGCAGCCCCACTGCCACACCGGAATCCCGAGACTGCCCGTGCCGCCCCGCAAGGACAGCAAACAAATCCCAGTTCTCGCAATCCACCCAGCCCTGCTTCAAATACACCACTCCAAATCCCAGCCCCAGTACAAAACCAATAAGATGAGTCGCCGGGCCACTCAGTCGAGGATCCCAGAGCCAGTACGCCAGATCCATCGTGGCATAGATCAACGACATCGTCAGGATGGACACATCCCACATGGCAGCTCGGTACAGGAAAAGCAGAATCACCTGAACTTCGTTTCTGGGAGCCCAAACGAGACTGATCGCCACAAGTCCCATGATGACCGCCGATGCTCCCAGACTGGCCCCCACCGCTTCGTCCGGCAGCATTTGTCCCAGCAGCTCCGCCTCTTCCGCACTGATCTGCTCGCCTTCCTCCGCTGCCAGTTGCCGAACCTTCCAGGCCTTCGTGTGGTGCTGAGTCACCATGTCTTCGACCAGCCCGCAGCCGGCGGTTAACACCAGATACAACGGCAAAAATCGGCGCCAGCCCAGCTTGCCTTCCACCACCAGGCCAAACGTCCAGAGAAACAGCATGCTGCCGATCAGATGCGTCCAGCCCCCGTGAGCAAACGCTGAGGAAAACCATTCCAGTGGACTGATCCCCGGCCCATGATGCAGCAGCCACGGGTTGACCGCTTCTGGATCCATGCCGAATCCCGTGATCGCAAAACACACAGCATTGACAGCGATAAGCCCAATCGTGGCATACGGAAAGTGATACAGCGGGGCATCGGTCCCGAGTGGAATAAACATTGGAGCGAACCTCGGCTGAACATGTCAACAACTGGAATGCCGGCCAGGACTTAGCGGCTCAGCAACGCCCAAAACTTCCTGATTGAAATGTCCTATCTACACGGAAATCGGGGGAAATCAGATCCGGAAACAGCAGAGTTCGGCGATTCGCTGACTCCGAGAATTCCGGGAAAGCCCGTTTACCACGGCTTTGTAAAATGCTGCGGATGCAGCGATTGAGTATTCTGGGAGGCTGCGGTGATTCACTGTTCTGTCCTGTCCACTTTCAGGAGTTTCTCGGATGACGATGCGATTGACACGCGTCACACTCGGATTTCTGCTGCTGATCACCGTCTGCTCAGCGCAGGCTGTCGCCGACGGCCCGCGCGGTTGTGCTCCTTGGCGGCCCTGCGGGCCTGGCAACTCGTTCGGAGGCAATCGCCTGATTCCACAGGCGGGGTTCGGTGCCGATTTTCGACCTTCCTGTTCCAGCCACGATGCCTGCCTTGCCGCTGGTGTGCCACGCAGGGACTGTGACCGACAGTTTCTGCACAACATGCAGTGCGCCTGCGAACAGTCCCGGCACCCGATTCTCTGCCGCCTGCAGGCCCGCTGGTACTACACCGCTGCTCGAGTGTTCGGTGGACTTTACTACTGATCTGAATCACATCCGCACGCAGTGAACCGCTGACATCAGCCACAGGCACTCTCCTGTGGCTGTTCTGCTTCCTCGCGTCCATCAATTGACCTCCACAGCGCAGCACGTAATATGCTCTGCAGATCATTCGCACAGGAATACCCGTTGCTTAACCCTCTGCAGATCCGCTGATCCATGAAGACCCCCGGACGCCTCAGCCCGCTCCGCAAGGCTCTGTTTTCATTCATTGCCTGCTGCCTGTTCTTCGGTCTGCTGGAAACCCTGCTGTGGGCCGTCGGCATCCGCCAGTTGCGTGACGTCCGAGACCCGTTTGTGGGGTTCACGCCGGGCGCCCCCCTGTTTACTCGCAATGGCGACCGCTACGAAACCACCGACGTCCGCCGCACCTATTTCAATCTGCAGACGTTTGCCGCTGTCAAACCCGCGGGTACGCGGCGGATTTTCTGTCTTGGCGGTTCCACCACGTACGGTCACCCATGGGATGATTCCACCAGCTATCCACGCTGGCTCCGCGACATGCTCAACGCTGCGTCCCCGGAGCGACCGTGGGAAGTGGTCAATTGCGGCGGCATTTCGTATGCCAGCTATCGCCTTGCATGGCTCACGGACGAACTGCTGAAGTATCAGCCGGACGTACTGATTGTGCATACCGGGCACAATGAATTTCTGGAGGATCGTTCGTGGAGTGGATTTCGGGATCTGTCGCCGACAGTGCGTTCATTTGCCGCACTGGCCGGCCGCCTGCGCACCACGACACTGCTTGATCAGGTTCTCGGCGGCGCCAGCCGGGAAAAGCCGGGGCAACCGGTGCTTCGGGAAGAAGTTGATCCGCTGCTGGATCGCTCTGCCGGCCCTTCCGTCTACAGTCGCGACGATGAACGTGCGCGAATGGTGGTGGGACATCTTGAACACAGTCTGCAGAAGATCTGTCGCATCGGGCGGGCCGCCGGAATTCCGGTGATCCTCGTTCTGCCGGGCAGCAATCTGCGAGACTTCGCTCCGTTCCGCAGCGACTTTTCACAGCAGGGTTTTGCCGGTTCGCTGAAGGTCACACAGTTGTTGCGGCAGGCCGACGAACTGCAGCAGCAACAGCAGCCTGAACAGGCCCTGAACATACTTCAGCAGGCCGTTGCCGCCGATCCGCGTTACGCCGAATCAGCGTATCGGGCCGGTCGACTGGCGGCAGAGCTGGGGCGGTGTGACGATGCCACCAGACTGCTCAAACAGGCCCGTGATGAGGACATCTGTCCGCTCCGCGCGACTCAGCCAATTCTGGATGCGATTGTGCGAGTCAGTCAGCAGGAGCAGGTGCCGCTGGTCGACTTTGCCACCATTCTCGATCAGAACGCGCTGCGGAAACGCGGTTGTGCCGTGCCCGGTGATGAGGGCTTCCTCGACCACGTGCACCCGACGATCGACATGCACCGTGACCTCGCCATTGCCCTTGGGCAGCAGTTACAGCAGTTGCAGTTCGTCCCCGCCAATGTGGATTTCCGACAGTTGGCCAGTGGCATTGAACAGACCATCAGCAGCAGCCTTGATCCGCCGCGGCAGGCTGCCGGACTCACGACGGTTGCTCAGGTTCTGTCATGGGCCGGCAAGAATACTGAAGCCCTGCGGATCGCCGAACAGGCGCGACAACTGGATCCACAGAATGTTGAAGTGCTCAGTCAACTGGGGCGCCTGTACGAGAAGGTTGGGCAACTGCAGGAGGCTCGCAGCACGCTGGAGCAGGCTGTCGCTGCCGGCCCGGACAACCCGTGGGCCCTGTATCGCCTTGCCCGACTGCACATGCGGGAAAACAACTGGCAGACTGCACTTGAGTTGCTGGAACGCAGTCGCCAGCATACCACCACCGCTCAACCCAGTGCCTTTCGTTCGGTCCTGTTCCGCAGTCTGAGTCAGTGCTGCGAACAAACCGGCGACCTTGAAAAATCGCGCATCTACGCCGCCACGGCAGCCAGCCAGTAACCTCACGCTGACGCCACTGATTCTCATGCTGTGCTGATGCGCCGGTTGTCACGGTCAGTCATCGGGATGGCTGCTCGCGGTGTCGGCGGCTGACTGAGTGTCGTCGCAGTCATCAGCACAGCACGCGCGACAGGTCGCTGGTGTGTGTCCGTGTGTCTGCGGGGCGACATGCGGCACCTGAGTTGTGTCCATGCGTGGTTTGAATCGTTCCGGCCTGCCGGCAGCCACTACGGCGTCTGCGGAGGCTCAGGAGTCGCTGCGGGGGCCGCTGCCGGAGGCACGCTCTCTGTGTTCGCCGCCGCAGGTACAGTTTCTGCTGCCTGCGCTGGAGCCACACCGGGTGCTGCTCCGGTCGGTGGCAGTGTCTCTGCGGGCGCTGACACCGCCTCGGCAGACTCCGTTGAGTGTGAAGCCGGTTCCACAGCCCCGTCCAGCGTACTGTGGCCGGTACGCGACTCGGCCAACTGCTTCTCCAGAATCGCCGGATACACAAACTGCTGCCGGTCCTTGATCGTCAGCGCCTTCGGCTTCGGATTACGCGACTTTCGCTCAAACGGCGGATTGATTTTGTTGCCGGCTACCAGAGTACCTTCGTAAACGCTGCCCTGAGACACCGGACCGATACCCAGCATCCACGAATCCCGCGCGTCGCTCCGCGCCACCGCAGCCCCCGACTGCCACACCGCAATCCCCGTCTCCTGATGGTACGCGTACACCATCACCTTCGAAATGCCCACGACGCCATTACGCTTGCCAAACGACATCTCCGGAATCAGCGGCACCGCTGGAACTCCCGACAAGGCACTGGTTGCCGTTCCCACACCACTGCTGGAAGGAATCCCGTAGGTCACTTCCATCGTGTCCGTACCCAAAGCGCCGACACGAGCTTCCAGGACGTAGTCTGCATCTGTCCGATTCGTTTCAATGATCAGCCCGCTGGTGATCATTTTCTGTCGCAGTGCACTGATGATGTAGTCCGAATTCACATACAGGTTGCTGCCCTTGAACGTCTTCATGTAGTCGGTGTCGAGGTAGACTTTTCGATTCGCAAGTCCGGACAGATCCAGTTGATCAATTGCCCGGTCAATCGAATCCGACAGCAGCAACTGCTCAGTTCCCTGCCGCTGCACGGCCGTACCGCAGCCCGGCAGCAGCACACTCATGCTGATGCTGAACAGCAGCACAAACAGGGAACGAAGGCATAACATCTCTGACAACTCCCGAATTTCGAACGCACTGATGCTAGCAGAATCCGGCAGCCACCGACCGCTGGGCAGCTCCCATTTTCAGGTCGCGTGCTGACCATGACCGTTTTCGCCGAGCCCCATTCGGCAGAAATCGCAGAATGCCACTGACAAGTGCAGGGAATCTGAGTTCCCGGGGGGGCTGACGAGGGAGTTTTTTGTTTACTCCACTCTCAGTTCTCACGACGCACGGCGGGTTCGGGTGTGTTTTGGGCTGCACTGAAGTACAACCCATGCGTCGAATTTCGCCCGCGAACCTGCACAAAGACGAAACGATCATGGCCAAAAAAGCAATTCAAAGCGATTCAGAACGGCATCGGACGACGGGCTTCGCGCGACCGGCCGACATGGACAGCGGGCCTGGCACGCCGGCTCAGACCGTTCATGATGGCGACACAGTCAATGTTCGTCTGGACGGTAACCTCGCCGTCAGGCTGCTGGGGATCGACACGCCGGAGATCAGTTTTTCTTTGCCTGAGGGAAAGTTTGCCGGCCTTGAAGATCCGCGCTGGGCACAGTTCCTGACGGACCCCTTTGCTGATCGCTGGGGCCCGATGTCCACGCCGGTGCCGCAGCGACTGCGCGCGTTCCTGTCGGCAAAAGTCGGAGCGGAAGCAGCGGCCACGCACTACGAGCATGCTGTGGCCAGTCGCGAAGCCTTTCGCGCACTGGTCGAACAGGACATGCAGATCATGCAGCAGACGCCAGCCACATTCACGTATTACATGAACTTTGGCTTCGAGGTGACTGATGGCTACGGACGCCTGCTCTGCATGCTCAACCGCAACCAGCCCAGCGCCACAGTGCCGACTCCCCGACCCCCGTCCTACAACCTGCGTATGCTGGAACGCGGACGCGCGTTTCCCTACTTCATCTGGCCCAACATCAATCCGTGGGACCGACCGGAAACAGTCGAGGAAGCTGTGATTCCTCCGGGAAAAGCCCGGGAGCTGGCTGAAAACGACCGCGAACTGAAAACGGCCCGCGCTGCCGTGCGACAGGCCCGACAACAGCATCTCGGAATCTTCGATATGCTGCGACCACTGCTGCTGGAACCGTTCGAACTGCGGAATCTTGCGCGGCGAGTTGCGGCGTCCAGATATCTTATTGATCTCACATCCGACAGCGATACGCTGCTGCATCCACTGAACTACCCCGAAGTGCCGTTCCCGGAAGATCGCCTGTGGATTCCCGGAGCGTATGTGCCGCTGTTCCAGAAATCCGGCTGGAAGGTGCAGGCCGAACCGGCATGAGCATCTTTGCAACACCGCTCATTGCCGCTCAGCATGACTGGCTGCCCGCGGCTCAGCAGACGCGCAGGCTTGCCGGCCTGCCTGAATCGTGGGTTGCCGACGTTGGTATTGTGCTGGGATCGGGACTGGGGGCTGCGGCTGAGCACATTGCGGAGGGCGACAGTCGGGAACTGCTGATGAGCGATATTCCGGGGCTGGCGGCACCGCATGTCGCCGGACATCGCGGACGCTGGCTGTTCGCCCGCTGCGGACGGCATCGCGTGATCGTGCAGCAGGGACGCATTCACTCCTACGAAGGACACGCCACTGCCGCCATCACCGCACACATTCGACTGATGGCCGCGATGGGCATCCGCACCCTGATTCTGACGAATGCCGCTGGTGGCATCCGTCGCGAATTCCAGCCCGGAGATTTCATGGCGATCACCGATCATCTCCGGGCCCCGCACTCGGGCTTTCCCGCCTGGCATCAGACCGTCAAAACGGATGACAACGTGGCACTGTCCGGAAAACAGCACAGGCGACGGCCCTGGGAACCGGGGCTGATCAGAACACTGCTCACTGTCCCCACCAGTCTCTGCATTCACCACGGTGTGTATGCCATGATGCCCGGGCCGGCCTATGAAACACCCGCAGAAGTCCGGATGCTGCAGACGCTGGGAGCTGATGCTGTGGGCATGAGCACAATTCCGGAAGCACTTACCGCCGCCGACTGCGGGATCCACGTGCTGGGGCTGTCATGCATCACCAACATCGCCTGCGGGCTCAGCAGTAACACGCTCAGTCATGCGGAAGTCACCGCCACGGCACTGACGGTCGAATCCCAGTTGGGAACGCTGCTTCGCGATTTCCTGCACACTCTCTGACGGTCCCTGACTGTAATTGCGAATGTTGAGATTTCTGATTCCGCCGGCTTGTCCCTCAGCGGTGGACGGTGAGAATTCCCGATGCAGATTCCCGACCACCTGTTGTCCGCTCCCCTCTGTTCCCGGCAGGATGCCGGGGGATGATTCTCAATGACCAGCTCCGCCACCGGTGCCACGCAATTCAGCCCCGCCGAACTTGCCTCCTTCCAGCGCGATGGCTTCGTCGTTGCTCAGGATCTGATGCCCGACAGCTATCTGCAGCGAATGCGACAGATCACCGAACGTGACCTCGCCGCTCACCAGGGCGACATCGAATATGAAGCCCAGTTGCACTACCCAGGGGCCCCGGATTCCATGGACAGCGAAGGCGGTCGCACGATCCGCAGGCTGCGGCAGGCTGTCAGTCGTGATCCCGTGTTCCTGCAACTGGTCAAGGAACCCTTTCTGCTGCAGCGACTGCAGCAGCTCCTGGGGCCGCACGTGGTGATGCCACTGGCCCACCACAACTGCATCATGACCAAACAGCCGCGGTACAGCAGCGACACGGGCTGGCACCAGGACACTCGCTACTGGTCCTTTTCCGACGGCAACCTTGTGAATATCTGGATTGCCCTCGGACCTGAAGACCTGCACAACGGCTGTTTGCAGGTGCTGCCTGCCACGCATCATGCTCAGGCCAGTCGCGAACTGCTGGATGCTGCACAGTTTCTGCGAACTGACCTGCCGCAGAACCAGTC
>Ga0078894_10000812_pt1 | contig 22350 bp, 12 predicted proteins | sample LauGreSu1BDMLBSD_2_FD_67506 | JGI IMG/M metagenome (GOLD analysis project Ga0078894, IMG submission 67506) | Freshwater lake microbial communities from Lake Michigan, USA - Su13.BD.MLB.SD (version 4) (version 4) | ecosystem: Environmental > Aquatic > Freshwater > Lake | place: Lake Michigan... | reverse complement strand
ATGAGAAGCAGGCGGCTCATGCGAGTTTGCTAAAAGTGGAATAAGGCCCAACAGCCTTGGGGCTTGCTGCTGGAGCAGCAGCATTGCTGGGTGCGGTATCACCAACCGCAGTGGGGTCGGTAATACCGTTCACACCATTCGTTGTTTTGCGCATGTAGCCGCGACAGCGCACGCCATCGGCGCGCAGCACTTCAATCGCCGGCATGATGCGACTTTTGAAACCCATCAGACGACAGGCGTAGGGAACATTCGGATCCCAACTAACCGAAAAATGCCGGCATTGCCAGCAGTTCGGTGCTTCGCTGTCGGCGTGGGAAACGTTCATTTCTTATCGCGGTTCCGTTTCTGGTGATCGATCCATGCGCGTGTGCCTGCCGCAGCAAACACCAGCGCCAAAAAAATCGCGCCCAGTAATCCCTGAAAAAACTCGCCCAGTGTCATACCCGGTGGCAGAAACCGCTCCGGATACATTACCACCAAGCCCAGCATCAGCAGCAGTACGATCAGTACGATACGCACCAACCTGAACACTAGGCGTTTGACCCGGTCATTCATTTTTCCTCCACGTGGCTTAAATCACGCGGATATTTTGTCACAGCCCTGCGGCAACGCGCAGAGCGGGCTTATGGCCCGCCTGCAGGTTAGCCGTTCAGGAGTTTCAGCACAGACTGCTGACTCATATTAGCTTGCGCTAAAACTGCCGTGCCAGCCTGCTGCATGATCTGTGTACGCGCTAGTTCTGTACTCGCTTTTGCATAATCGGCGTCTTGAATTTGGCTACGTGATGCCGAGGAATTTGTAGATACGTTCGAAAGGTTATCGATTGCATACTGCAAGCGATTCATCACTGCACCCATCACAGCGCGAGTGGCATTGATTTTATCCATCGCAACATCGAGTCTTTCCAGAACCGACTGAGCGCCTTCGCGGGTGTTGATCCGGTTCGTCATTTTTTCTAGGGACTCGTCAACATCACCGGTAATGCCGCTAGTTATTGGACCGCCCTTGCCAAAATCTGCAAGATCGATATATATCTCTTGACCCGCCTTTGCCCCAACCTGGAAGGTCAAGCGTCCAACCCGCGGTGGAGACATTTCTACCGATGAACGACCACCAAACGTGCCTTCCTTGAAGCCGAGCTCATCAAAATTCGAGTTCGGACCAAATCCATTAGCGCCAGCAGTAACGGTAAATTCTTTCTCTGCCACTAATTTGAGCGAGCTATAAACCGTCTTGGCTGCGGTTGACCGGGTATCGCCTCCGCGGATCGCCGTCACGATGTTGTTACCTTCGCTGTTCGCCTTGACAGAAGCAATCGCCAGCGTCACGTCAGCATCCGTTGCTGCCGCTCCGGACAGCTGGAAACCAGTACCAGGCACTGTTGATTTGACGACTAATTTCTCTGGACTGTTAACCTCATCACGAGTAACTGTAATGTTCGTCAGTAGGCCGCTGTTGATTTTCTCTTGAACAGCCTGGAACAACTTTGCAGCGAGATCAGCAGCGGAGGCGGTTGTGGCCGCTTCAGATGTAATCGTCAACCCATTGATTGTAATTGTGGCCTTGTCATTCGTCGTATCAACTGTTCCGCCGATAGTGACCGAGGTTTCCTGAGCCACCGCACCGCCGGCATCTAGACCGAAGCTGGCCGCAGATAGTCCTTCAACATCAGCATTGAACCAAGCTGAAACATTACGACCATCCGACGAGGTTAGCGTAACTCCGCTTCCATTATTAGAGGCAACAACCCCATGGGTATAAGTCTGGCGGTTGATCGCATTAACAACCTTTTGGCGACGAACATCAAGCGGCTCGTCTTCGGTCAACATGATCTTGACTTCAATACCATTCAAGAAAAGTGACTGCTCGCCCGTTTCAGGGAATACACCGGGCAAGCCGGTAATTGTATTTGATCCCTTGATCACTGCATTGTCATACTCAGCCTTAACGCCGGACTTCTCGAACTGACTGTTAATCGCAGCAGCAATTGCAATTGCACTAGAGTTACGACGGCTGGCGAAGGCTCCCTCTACAGTACGTATATCGCTCAAGTCATCCGAACCTGGGATAGCCACACCGTTGATAACCAGGTCACCTGTATTCAGCTTCTTTATCTCAGCAGCTGCATTCGCAACCACTGTTGATTGATCCATATAAGCGTCGGAAGAATCAGTCGAAACCGAGATCGTAAAATCAACGCCTGGATTTTTTGATGTAATAAAAATCGACTTTAGGTTATCGCCATTACTTGCAGTCGCAGTCACACCTAATTTTGGATCTGCGTTGATTTCAGTGATCAGTCGTGATCGAATATCTTCAAATGTGTTACTCGAAGCTGTCGTCTTGAAGCTCTTGGTACGGCCGTTGATGGTGATGCTGAAAGTTTCACCAGTACCAATAACACCAGATAGCTCAACTTCATTAACCTGTGCGACCGGTGGATTCACAGCGAGCCGATCATCGATGACCAGGACTGTCTCGTTGTCCACATAATCACCCGCTGTCAAGCCAGAACGCGTGATGTCACCAGTGGAGCTGGTACCTACCTTGATTGCGGTTTCTAGCTTGGATTCAAGAGCATAGACACTAGATTGTAAACCTTGCTTCAATCCAGTTCGCGCAGCGAATACCTGATCTGGTGAATTTGTGTTGAAGAAGACTTCAATATTCCGCCCATCGGCAGCTTTGAGTACAATACCTTTCAAGTCATCGTTGGTGTTGACCGCAACGACACCAGTATGAGGTGTCATTCGGTTAATCGCTTCAACGATGTTTGATCGTGTCTCACGCGGGTTATTCTCAACCGTTGTAATCACTGGGGACGTGAAACCATTGATACTAATTGTGCCGGTGACTGAATCACCCGGTACCATTTGAGTACCAGTAAAGACGTTCTCCTTAACGACCGCCTTTACCCCAGTAAGGTTGCTAATTTTATTGATTGCAGTTGCCTTAGCGAGCGCACTTGACGCAGTATTTGATGTAGATACCTTGTCATATTCCGGCAGCGAGACACTGACTGTTTGTCCATTGATAATCAGGTCACTATTTCTTAATGCCTTCAGCGACTGGAAGCTGCGGCCAATATCTACCACGGCTGAAGGAGCCCGATAAGTGATATTCGCTTTTTTACCTGCGGCATCAAGCAAGGACACCGTCAAATTGTCAGAAATGACTGTAGCATTTTCGCCCGCGTCAATATTTTCTCGCGTAGTCTCCTTCGCAACCGTAGCAGTACTTCCGGTAGCTCGTGACACGACAGCAGTAGCTACAAAGGCCTGTCCCGGCTTGACCGAGGTGAAGGTAATATCAACATCACGATTGAGTGCGACATCAACAACTTTGGTTATATCTTCATCGTTCAGCATATCCTTAACGACATTCACTGCTAATGCCGAGGCCGCAAGCGATGCATCCGAAGTAGATACGGTATATGCATATTCGTAGGCGCCAAGCTTGAAGTTGATCACGTCCCCGGCGGTATAGTCACCAGCCAGGGTAAAGTCATCAACCTGTGCGACAGACTCTTTGGCGAACAAAATCGTGCCTGCAGAAAAGTCGACAGTACCTCTCATAGTCACCGGATCGCCATAATCCACTGCAAATCTGGCACTGATCGATCCATACTGGCTGACTGGGATTACTGATGCTACGACATTTGCGGTTGCCGACGCCGATACGGTCAATGCTGTCGCATCTGCGTCTTCTTTTGAGTAGGTAATTGACAGAGTACCGTCTTCGTTATCGACGATCAGACGACCTGATGCAGAAAAGTTCCACTCTGGCTGAGCGATAAGGTAAGAACGCACTACAGCAGCAGCCGAAGCTGCAGTCATCGCCGACGCAAAAGTAGCGGTAACACCGCCGACAACCATCGTACCAGCTGCAGATACGGGCCCCAAGGACAGTATCTCTTGCTTGAGCGGTGTAGGGTTTATCTCAAACGAGAAGCTACCAGCTTTCAGGAAGTTACCATCGTTAGCAAAATCAAACTCAGTGTCAGCGATGGTAAGTGTTTCCGGCGTACCAGTGATTCCGATAGCAGACCCGGCACTAAAACTAATAAGTTCGACGTCGCCGTCTAGTTCGTCATAGGTGATGGTCACTGAGCCGTCACTATTGTTTTTGATGATCGACGTTGAGAATGCAGATGCTGCGGCTAGCGCAGTTGCAACTGCGGAGCCAACGTCCGACTCACTCATGCCTGCGGTCACATCGACCGTGACACCTCCGACATAAATCTTCCCAGACCCGGTGACCGAGCCCGCTGTCATAGTAACGCCGGTGGCAGACGCACCATCAGTGAAAGCTGCAGTAACAGCCTCACCATCACTATCACGGTAGATGATCGTTACCGTTCCGTCCTTATTATCTACTGCCTGTCGAGTTATTCCGGATGATGCAAAGTCCAGATTTAGAGCAGTTGCAACAGCAGAACCAACAGCAGCTGCATCCACAGTAGCTGCTGCAAGGGTAATTGTCGACGTCTGGGCATCCAGGCCGCCAGCGCCAGAGGTAACAACCGTGAACGTCGTCCCTGCTGAACCGCTTGTAGCTGTAAATGTGAGTACCTGTTGCGCAGGGTCTACGGCAGTGAATGAAATCTTTTGTTGCTCGATATCTTCGCGTGTCGACTCAGTAATCGTGCTGTAGTTAATCGTCGTACTTAATTCACCAGTTGCAGCAATTTTGAACACTGGCTGCGGTCCCTGCGGAATACCTGCGGTGCCATTAAGCACTGGGAAGGCGTTCCACTCCGTCATGTCAGCGATGCGAACAATTTCTTGCTTCAATTGCTGAAATTCGAGATCCAGATAACTACGCTGGGCGTTGTCATTTGTATCGTTAATCGCCTGAATCGCGAGCTCACGCATCCGCTGCATCATGTCGGTGATGGAGTTGGTCGCTCCTTCTGCGGTCTGGATCAACGAGATTGCGTCGCCTGCGTTTCGGACCGCCTGATCCAAGCTACGAATCTGCTGCGTCATGCGAGTAGAAATCGCAAGGCCCGCGGCATCATCCTTGGCTGAATTGATGCGCTTGCCGGTCGACAATTGCTGCATTGCCGTTGCTTGTGCCCGTTCAGTCGACTTCAGCGCAGCTTGGCTGAAAAGTCCTTTTAGGTTCGTATTAATTACTGACATGCTTGAATTCTCCTTCGCGCCCTTTTAACCGCGCTCGGCTGATCTCTTGGGGATATCCCCCTGCTGCATACACTTAAGCATTTTTCATGCCAAATGTTAACTTATTGATTTTATTTGACATTTTTTCATACCCCACCTGGCGCCTCTCGAAAAAACAACTAACGCGGCAAACTCTGTCGTAAAACCGGCAGTGAATTTCCGCTATTGCCGCCCCCAGGCTCCGGCCCCTCCTGGTTCAAACGGCAGAAAGGCCCATAGCGTCTGCCAGCGCCTGATATTCCTTCACCAATTCGGGATGATTAGGAAATAGTGCCAACGCGTCCCGCGCGGCCTCAAAGCCGGCTGCGTATTCCAAATTACAGCGTAGCGATCTGATCAACACGGCATGGGTAAATACGGTTGCCTGCCCGTTTTGCATCTCCATGAGCTGGCGAATCAGGTCTACCGCCTGGGGCCAGTCCTGAGCCATCACCGCCAGCAAGCTCGTGACCGCCAATATGTCTTCGCTTTCCGGGTATAAAGCGAGCCCGGCATCGCCCAAGGCATAAGCCAAATTGACTCGGTCCTCACCGAGCAGCGACTGGATCGCTAAACGAATATCTTCTGGAGAGAAACGAGCAACTTCCACAGGGCTAAAAGAAAAACCGGTGGAATCCTGACTCATCAACTGCTGGGCAAGAATAGACATATATAAGCTCCTGATTGAACAAGGTTGCAGCGCCTGCCGGGGCGATTAATTCGCCTTGAACAAACGCTCACGGGAGCCTTAAAGCAAAACAGATGCCAGAAAAACTTTTGCGTACAGAGGCTAAAACGCGAGGGGAATTGAATGACGATTTTTCTTATGTAGAACGGCAGCAATCAGATAAAGAGCCAATCACAAATCAAGAGACACACCCCGAATCTCCTGGAATCTAAAGGTATGTCGTACCATGCGGCAAGTTTTGACTGCAATGTGGAAATTTATTGCCGGATACCGGCAACAGCTCAGATCACTCGAATACACAACCGACTTCTGACACCACATTGAAGATGGAATGCATTTTGCATAGGCAAACACATGTATTGAAAGGTAGAGCGTAGCTCGCTCGGCGGCTCAACCTCTAGGGCGAACCCAAAGATATTTCAGGCAATGGCGCAAGCACTCAGCCCTTACTGTAGGCAGAACGCTTTGCGAGCATAGGGTAGCTAGGCCTGAATGGATAAACGAGCGGTTTTACCAGCACGGCGAACGGTTACAGCTGCTAGTAGGCTGGCGCTATCAACGCAAAACACGATTGGAGTACATAATGGAATTAGCATTAGACCAAAAGATTCGCCTAAATTTAGGGTGCGGGGACAAGATCCTTGAAGGTTATATAAATGTAGACATAGCCCACGAGCGAAGTGGAAAGCAGCCCGATATCATCTGTGATATCCGAAACCTTGAACATATAGAAAGCAATTATGCTGACGAGGTTTTAGCTGTTCACGTCGTTGAGCATTTTTGGCGCTGGGAGGTGGTGGACATCCTGAAGGAATGGGTACGAGTTCTCAAACCGGGTGGGAAACTTATTCTTGAATGCCCAAATCTGAAATCTGCTTGCGAGGAATTTCTAAAAAATCCAGATATGGCTGCCCAACCTGGTCCTCAGGGACAAAGAACAATGTGGGTTTTTTATGGCGATCCAAGATGGACAGATCCGCTTATGGTCCACAGATGGGGCTACACGCCACTTTCATTAGCCCAGGTCATGCATGAAGCCGGGTTGGTCGACTTAAAACAAGAGCCTGCTGTATTTAAGTTGAGAGAACCGCGAGATATGAGAATCACCGGCATCAGATCAGTTTAATTTTCCGGACAGTTTAAATCCCTAGAAATCTAGCTTATCTGAATTTCTACAAAAAACATCTTCTTTCTTCAAAAATAATACGGATAAATCGATGGCTGCTAAATCGTATAGAGACGCGTTCTTCTCTGATCGCAAACTAAGCTCAGACAAGTATGATCACTACTTTGATGTGTACGATCACTTGCTCGCTCATCTATATGGTCAAAGCATTGCCTACGTTGAAATCGGTGTACAAAATGGCGGATCCCTTGAGACTGCAGGTAAGCTTTTCGGCAACGACTCTAAGATCATTGGTGTCGATATAGACCCAAGATGTAGGTCACTCGAGCAGATGGGCTTTGCAAACAAAATAATTATTGGCTCACAGACTGACGAAAATTGCCTAAGAGAGATCGTCCAAGCCGCTCCTTCAATTGACATATTGATCGACGACGGATCACATATCCAGTACGATATGATTTTCACTTTTATAAATTTGTTTCCTTTCATTAAAGAGGGTGGTGTCTATATCATTGAAGACACCCATACTAATTATTCCCCAGATCACCAGAATAGCTTTTTCGGTATTGGGCTTTATGACTACTTCAAGGGATTGTCAGAGAGACTAAATCTCGACTTTATCGATCCTGAACTTCGCAAGAACCGCTATAAAATTCCAAGAGAGGAACGTGCTCCCCTCCCAAAGCCTTTGGATATTTGCAGCCAGATATTCTCAATCGAATTTTTTGACAGCATCATCGCGATCAAAAAGAGAAGAAAAGAAGAGCCCCTGCGGATCAGACGATGACGACAATGGGACGTCACCATATACATTTACTGATCCCCGGTCAGTATCAGAATTCCTCAGAGCTCCGCAGCTCTAATTTGGCAAGCATTCGCCTCAGATCTGCACTCGTGGACCAACAAATGCGAGCGACTGGATGGGAGGTCACATTCGGTGAAGTAATACCCGGCAAGCCAGACGTAGTTCTCGTCGGGAAGATAGGTGCACAAAATATTTCTGAAAGAGGGGCGTATTGGATAAGCCAGCTAATAAGTGCGAGATCTGTTGGCTCCAAGATATTTTTAGACTTTACAGACAATCATCTAAGATCCGATAGTCCGATGCAAGAGTTCTACCGTAGAGCCTTACCTATTGCGGATCACTGCATCGCTCCGGGAAGCTATTTAAAAAATCTACTGAGCTCTCATGTAGGGTGTCCTGTTTCTTTAGTCGCTGATCCACTAGAAATATCTACTTTTCAAGTAACTGATCGCCCCCACAACGAACCACTTTCTTTGTTTTGGTTTGGACATGGAAGTAATCTTCCATACCTCGTAAAATTTCTAGAACAGCAACTGATTGAGTCGGATTTTTTTCGTTTGGTCGTTTTATGCGATAGCAACTCCCTAACCGCATTAGAACAATATCGACTAAAAACAAAAGCGAAACTTAGTGTGGCACTCGGGGTATGGTCAATCGATAGCATGATCAACGCCTCACGCGGAGCAGACCTCTGCATCATTCCTTCAGATCCAACAGATCCTCGCAAGGCAGGCGCCAGCTCAAATCGGCTGATTACCTCGCTAGCACTAGGCCTTCCGACGGCCGCCGATATGCTGCCCTCTTACCAAGAATTTGCCGACTACGTTGTCGACCTAAAATCAAATGATTTTCGTGAGACTCTGTTAAATCCCAAAAAACTCCACGTCAAGACAGCCGAGGCACAGCATCAAATTATTCCGAGGTTTACCCCCGAGGTGATTGGAAAACAGTGGCTCGAGCTCCTCTCCCAAACCGCCTGAATATACGGCGGGTTGCAAACAGTTAGCCTTAACAACTTAACATTTTTAGACCTGCAGACGAGTTTCCGACGCTGGCATATTATTTGCTTCTGATGGCACAATAACTCTGCCAGGAGGCAAAAATGAAACTGCAAGTATTCGTCGGCTGGGATCCGCGAGAAGATATCGCCTGGGAAGTCTGCAGACATTCCATACTATCTAGAACCGACCCTAATCTAGTGAGCGTGCAGCCTTTAATACAGTCGGAACTCCGACAATCGGGCTTGTACAGCAGGCCAATCGACACCCGCGCCGCGACGGAATTCAGCCTGACCCGTTTCCTTACGCCATATTTGGCGGGCAACGACGGATACGCAGTCTTCGTCGATTGCGATTTTCTCTTTCTGAGCGACATCCGCGAGGTTTTGGCAGACATTGATCCAACTAAGGCAGTGTCGGTCGTCAAGCATGAGTATCAACCATCAGAAACTACAAAAATGGATGGTTGCGTCCAATACCACTACCCTAGGAAGAACTGGTCCTCATTTATTGTTTTCAATTGTGCCCACCAAGCCGTACGGGCCCTTACACCAGCAGTGGTCAATGCCGCAGAGCCAGCTTTTCTTCATCGGTTTTCATGGCTGAATGATAGTGAAATCGGCGAGCTGGATAAAGGCTGGAATTACCTGGAGGGCTGGTATGCGCCCCAATACGATAAACTCAAAGCAGTTCATTACACATTGGGTGGACCCTGGTTTGAGAACAAGAAAGAGTGCGACTTTGCTTCATTGTGGCTGAAAGAGTATGAGACTTTTCTTACTAATCACGCACTTGAATTTGTTGCCTGATTTTCCAAAAAGTAAAAATTCGAGTTCATGACAGCAGAAGAATTTCTTTTGACGTCATGTCTGCCAAAAAACCAGGACACAAAAAACATGCAAAACCTTATGAACGGATCAACCCACGCGAAGAAGAAGTTTTCTGGTCTTGCTTCCTCAAAGTCACAACAAACTGCACGATTCTCCGGTGCAAAAAAACCGGAGGGTAAGCATGATCAACAGATTGCAAAGCTTAAAAAAGTACTACAAGCGGGAAAAACGCTACCAGAGTGGGAGCGCCTAAACACCCTTGGCGCGATAGCCGCGCTTGAGTCTAGATTACCTGAGGCGGAGCAATTTCTTCTACAAGCAATTCGAATTCCAGAGTGCAGCATCGAAGCTTTCAAAACGCTAGCTGCTTTGTACCTGCAGCTGGGAAAGCCGAAGGAGGCAATGCGCCATGCACGTAAAGTTTATGAAGCAAATCCAGATGACCGTAGCAATGGAATCGTTTACATCAACTGCTTACTTGATATTCAAGACTGTGCCAAGGTTATCGAATTATGCGATCAATACCTTGAAGTTGATTCAAAAAACAAGCAACTTCACCTCGCAAAAGCCTCTGGCCTGAAAGGCGCCGGCAAGAAGATGGAAGCATTTTTGTATCTGGACGAGGTAGAAAAAAAATTTCCGGGTGATGTAACTGTTTTGCGTTTGCAGGCTGATATCGTAGCAGAGCATGATTCGATTGCCGGAATAAAAATTTATGATCACGCATTAGAAAAATCAATTAAAAGCAAAGGCGATGCCGAGGTTGCATTAAAGTGGAATATGGCCCTGCACTTGCTAAGAGCACGAGAATTTGATCGGGGCTGGGAGTACTGGGAGCTAGGCTTCCGCAAGGAAATCGGCACTATGGGAAGAAACCTTCCCAATGTCATTCGTAGTTCAGTACGTGCTGATAAATCAGAAAAAATTGATAAAGAAAAATGGACACTCGTTTGCGCCGAACAAGGTATTGGCGATCAGATTTTATTTTTGAGTGCCATGGACCAATTAGTCGATGAGTTCGGAAAAGTTATTTTGGCATGTGAACCGCGCATGGCTAGCATCATGAAAAGGTCTTTTCCGGATGTTACTGTCGTAAATCCAGGCGTACTAGAGGCGTGGCCCAGAACCCACCTGCCTAATAACGGATTTATCCCTCTCGGCAGTGTCTTGCCAAGATATCGCCCAGATCTCGAGAGCTTCGTAAGTAATCGAAAAAATTTCATACAAGCCGACGGTGATCGATATTACAAACATCATACCCAGCTCAGAAAGCTTGCCAATGGCCGCCCTATCGTAGGAATTTCCTGGAAAGGCGGATTCTGGGAGGCGCAGGTACGAACCAAAGCGCTTGAGATTGAGCACTGGCTGCCGATTTTTGAATCGGGTGCCCTCTGCGTGAACCTTCAATACGGCGACACAAGTAAAGAACAAGCCTACATCCGCGAGCTAGGCTACGACATGGTTAGTTTTAATGACCTGAATTTCAAGAACGATCTCGAAGACTGGTTAGCAATTAGCGCCGCATGTGACGGCATCATCTCGGTATCAACAGCACTAGTTCATTTTGCTGGGGCTTGCGGGCAAAAAGTAGCGATCGTAATGCCCGAGCCACAAGGCCCTTGGATTCTTGGGCTGAAGGAAGACTGGTCAATCGTCTACCCGGAAGTCGGTATTTTCAGGAGAAACCATAACGAGCCAATAAGAGACTTAGTAAACCGGATTGCAAAGGTGGTGGTTCAATGAAAAATGTTTACGAGGACAACAACATTACTCTGCGCAATATGCGCATGATTCAATTCGACCCCGGACACGATGTGCCGGCTCTAATCGAATTACTCGCGAACCGTCCAAACATGCTCGATATCCAGGATAGAACCTTGATATCCCGAGCAATCGCTTTCGTTAATGCACGTAAAGAATCTTCCACATCGGTCATTGTTGGGATGTCAAACTTGACAGTGCTGACCGCCATGCTGCTCTTCATGTTTGGTAAACCAGATAAAAAAAGGCGAATTCGTTCTCTGCCTTTGGATTCGGGCGTAGCCGACACTCCGCTGACTAACGATCTCTTGGCGCTATTGAGCGAACAGAATATCTGTCCCGATTTATCATCTTTGATTGCAGCCAGCCAAGGTGAAAAAGATTTCTTGATCGCATTGCTACCCTCGTCAAAAGCAGATGACATAAGGACAGTGATTGATTTATTGATAGCAGGCCGACCAGGGGTACTACTTATCAAAGATTATGGCATGCTCGCTCAAACGGGGCACCTCGAGTATTGCCGCGAGCGAGGCTTACGGATCGTTCAGCTTACCGATGGCTCTGCTGAGTTGTGGAATTTAAATTTCTAGGCATTAATTCTTGCTCTTAAATTTGAAGTGCAGCTGATTGCGCTGAACTCATAGCGGCTAATTGTGCTTGTGTGAAGGCGATGGTCTGCGTTTGATCTAATGCAACGATCTGCTCGGTTGTGAGAGCCTGAATCTGATCGGTGCTGAGTGATTCCAACTGGCTGGTAGTGAATGCAGTCATCTGCTCTGTTGTGAACGCGGCAATGTCTGCACTGTCGATTGCCGCAAGCTGATCAGTACTTAATGCATCGATGTCCACCATCTCAATAGCTGCTAACTGATCAGTGCCTAGCTCTGCTATTTGAGATGTAGTCATTGCCGCCAGCTGATCCGAGGTCAATGCCTCAATCTGTTCGGTGGTTAGTGCACTCACGCGATCACTTGGTATTGCCGCTATCTGCGCTGTGCTCATCAATATCAGATCTTGTGTCTCGATCGCAGGTAACTGAGCGGCAGTCAGAGCGGCCATCTGATTTGGTGTCAGTGCGAGTGTTTGCGCAGAGTCCAGTGCAGCTAACTGATCAGTAGTCAGCGTAGATATTTGATCTGTGCTGAGTGAGGCCAACTGTGCAGTTGTCAGTGCCCTGATATGGTCAATACTTATTAATGCAATATTCGTTGATGAAATCGCGGCCAATTGAGCCGTCGTCAATGCAGGAATATCTCCGGCATCAATCGCATTCAATTGGTCAGTAGTCAACGCACCAATCTGTACGGCATCCATTGCTGCAAGTTGCGCCGAGCTAAGCGAAGATATTTGTTCTTCTGAAAGCCCTATGATAGCCGCAGTTGTAACCGCGACTAGCTGTGTCGTGCCGAACGCAGCAATATCACGCGTTTCGATAGCACCAATTTGGGTGCTAGTCAGCTCTGCTACCTGATCTGCAGAGAGTGAATTGAATTGAGTACTGTCGAGTGCTATCACCTGATCAGCAGTCAGAGCGGCAACCTGTGATGTCGTCAACGCAGCGGTTTGGGTAGTAGTCAAGGCCGCAACCTGCTCTGCTGAAAGTACGGCAACTTGATTATCAGTCAGCGACTGTATTTGATCGGTACTTAATGCAGCGATATTTGCTGTCGGCAAAACCGATAGCTGGCTTGTTAATATCATCGGCCACTGATCTGTGGTCAGCGCATTGGTTTGTACGGTACTCAGAGAAGCAAATTTAGCGTCACTGATTGCGCCAATTTGAGCCGAGTCAAGCGCGCCAATCTGGTTAGAATTAAGTGCAGCAAGCTGGGTCGTATTTAGCGTATCAACCTGTTCCACCGTAAGCGCTGCTATCTGATCCGTCGTGAGTGCGCCAACCTGTGTACCGGAAAGACTTGCGATCGCAGCAGTAGTAAGCTGTGGAATTTGCGTAGTCGTAAACGCGCGGATCTGGCCGGTAGTTATCGCTTCGATCTGAGACTGAGTAAACGCAGGAATTTGCGAGCTTGTCATCGCCGCGATATTTGCGATACTCAGCGCCCGGATTTGAGCGGTACTCAGCGCCATCAGATCTTCGGCTTGGATTGCAACCATCTGTGCAGTTGTCAATGCGCCGATTTGCGCTGTTCCCATTGCTGATAACTGCTCAGATAACAACGCTTCGATTTGCTCAGCACTTAGACTTTCAATTTGTCCAGTTGATAACTGGCTTATCTGTGTTGTGGTCAGAGCAGGTATCTGGCTCGTGGATATTGACTGTAACTCGTCGGACGCGAGCGCATTTAACTGCTCGCTTGTCATGGCAACGATATCTGTATTCTCAATGACAGGTATTTGATCAGTTGTCAGCGCCTGAGCCTGTGCGCTCGTGAGCGCACCTACTTGGGCCGCTGACAGCGCTGGTACCTGATCCGTCGTCAGTGCCGCTATTTGTGTGATGGTCAGTGCCCGTATCTGTGCAGTCGTAAGAGCAGCGACCTGATCTGTCGTTAATGCCACAACCTGATCCGTTGTCAGGCTGACGATTTGTGAGGTCGTCAAAGTAGCTAATCGACTAGGCTCGATCACCACTAATTGATCGGTATTCAGTGCAGAGATCTGATTATCCATCAGTCCAGCAAGCTGATTGCCGGTCAGTGCGGCAAGCTGGTCAGTCAGTAAAGCAGTTATATCACCGGCTGCAATCGACCGTAATTGGGCCGTCGTAAGGCTTGGCATATCGGCTGTTTCGATCGCGATCAATTGATCAGTCGATAGCGATGCAGTCTGAGTGGTGGTCAGACCCGCTAGCTGCGTCCCGGTCATTGCCTCTATTTGGGCTATTGTAACGCTGCCCAGTTGATCCGTCGTCAGCGCAATAAGCTGCGAGGTTGACAGTGCGGGCACCTGCTCGGTCGTCAGTGCTGCCACCTGGTCCGTTGTCAATGCAGCGACCTGGGCCGATGTCAGTGCCGCAGCCTGTCCGGTTGTGAACTCGCTAATCTGCGTATCGAGCAACTGCGGAATCTGGGTGACTGTCAATGCGCGTACCTGTGTCGTCGTCATTGCTTGCAATTGATCAGAGGTCAATACAGGTATCTGATCTCCTGTTAGCGCAGCGATCAAGGCTGTGCCTATCGCAGCCAGATCCTGAGATTCCACTGCAACGATTTGGTCTGTCTGTAAGGCAGCAAATTGCGCCGTCGAGAATGCGGCAATCTGGCGAGAGGTCATCGCTTCAATCTGGGCAGTTCCCAGCGATGCGATATCTCCAATCTCGATCGCTCTGACTTGGGCCGTTGTGAGTACCGGTAGGATGTCGGTTGAAATGGCAGGCAACTGGTCACTCGACAAAGCAGCTATCTGGCTAGTAGTCAGACTGGCAAGCTGGGTACTCAGCATTGCGCTAATATGCTCGGTAGTGAGTGCACCAATTTGGGTGCTCGTGAGGCTAGCTATCTGCGTAGTGCCTAGTCCCACCAACTGATCAGTCGTCATCTCACTCAGTTGGGCTGTGGTGATTGCCGTCACCTGGGCCGAGCTCAATGCAGCTAAGTCGCGAGGTTCAATGGCTACAAATTGATTGGTGCTGATTGCAGCAATTTGTTGTGTTGTGAGCGCGGCAATCTGCTGCGATCCGAGTGCCTCAATATTTCCAGTAGTAAGGTTTACCAAATCGCGTGTCTCAATCGCAGCGATCTGACCTGTCGTGAATGAGACTATCTGATCGCTGGTCAGTGCTGCCGCCTGCTCTGTCGTCAGTGCGATCACTTGCGATGTTGTCAGCGCAGCGATTTGTGCTGCGGTAACTGATGTCAATTGATCGGTACTGAGCGCAGCAATTTGCGCTTCCCGCAGAGAGCGTATCTGAGTAGTTGTGATTGATGCTAACTGATCCGTTGTCAGAGCACGCACCTGCGCCGTGCTGAGTGAACGCAACTGGGTACTAGACAACGTACTCAAGTCGCTTGCCTCAATGGCCGATACTTGTGCCGTAGACAACGCTGTCAGCTGATTAGTCGTTAGCGCTGATATCTGGGCGCTGGACAAGCCTACGATCTGGGTAGTAGTAAGGCCACCAATGTCACGGGTCTCGATTGCGGCTATCTGATCAGCCGACAGTACTGCTAACTGCTCTAGTGTTAGCTTTCCAAGTTGAGCACCCGACATCGCCTTCACTTGCCCAGTGGTGAGTGCGACGATTTGTGCCGTATCCATCGACTGTATTTGTGCGCTAGTAAGACTGCCGATTTGTCCGATCTTCAAACTGCTGACCTGCTCTGTTGTCAGGGCAGCCACCTGGTCGGTTGTTAACGCAGCAATCTGGGCTGTTGTCAGGCTCTGAATCTGAACAGGCGTCCACGCCGGGATATCTAGTGCGTCTATCGCACGCAGCTGCGTAGTGCTAAGGCTCGCAATCTGCGCAGTACGCAATGCGCCAACTTGCGCTGATGCCAGTGCAGCTAGCTGGCCAGTCTGTAGCGCATCGACATCGCGTACCTCGATTGCTTGTAACTGCGAGGCGTTGAATGAAGAAAACTGTTCATTGGACATTACCGCTAACTGGTTGCTTGATAGTGCAACAACATGTGCTGTCGTCAGTGCCGATACCTGCTGTTCAGTTAGCGCAGCAACCTGGTTTGCGGTCAAGCTTGCGACCTGCGCGGCCGTCAGACTGCCAATCTGGGAGGTTGTCAGCGCTTGAATTCGAGCGGTTGTCAAAGCTGAAATCTGCCCAGTGCTCAGCGATTGCACTTGCGCAGTACCAAGGTATGGGATGTCGGAAGTATCGATTGCATTTAACTGACTGGCACTTAGCAATCTGACCTGGGCTGTAGTCAAGGCGGCTACCTGATCAGTTGTCAAGGCAGTCATACGATTAGCCGCCATCGCCGCCATGTCACGCGCCTCAATAGCTGCGATCTGCGCCGGTGTCATTGAGGCCACCTGCTCGGTCGTGAGCACTGCTGCCTGACTGCTGTTTAATGCAGTAATTTGATCAGTCGATAATGCATTTACCTGTGATGTTGAGAGCGCCGCAATGACACTCGCTGCTAAATTCGGTATTTGGGTCGTCCTTAGCGCAGCGATCTGAGTTGTGCTCAGCGCCCTTCCCTGCGCTGGTGTCAGCGAAGCAATCTGATTACTTGATAAAACTTGTAGATTAGTAGTTGACAACGAAGTGATATCTGCAGTCTCGATTGCCGCTACTTGAGCAGCAGAAAGTGTGACTACCTGCTCGGTAGAAAGTGCAGCCACTTGATTTGCCGTCAACGCAGTAATCTGCTCGGTTCTCATCGCAGCAATATCGCGTGCCTCCATCCAGGAAATCTGCGAAGTACTCAACGAGGCCAGCTGTTGTTCGTTTAAAGCTCGCACTTGTTGCGTTTGCAACGCTTTAACCTGAGACGATACCAGCGCACCAAGCTGGGCCGTCGTCATCGCTACAAGCTGATTACTGGATAACACACCAATACGGTCAGTTTGAAGCGCAGCGACTTGGGCTGTACTCAAAGCAGCGATCTGCTCAGTAGTCCACTGAGCCACATGTAAACTGGAAAAACCCTGAAGCTGCGTTGTGTTCAAAGCCGCAATCGCGCTTGTCGTGATCGATGGGATCTGCGAAGCGCGTGCTGCCGAAATTTGCGTAGATGAGAGCGCAGAAAATTGTGCCGATGTGAGCGCAGCGACTTGGCTCGGTATCAATGCAGCGATGTCTTGCGTCTCTAATGAAGCTATTTGTGCCGTGGCGAGTGCAGCAATTTGTTCAGTCTTCAGAGCAGCTATCTGCGCGCTCGCCAAGGCGGCCACTTGGCTGGTTGTGATCGCGCGAATCTGTGCTGTGGAAAATGCACGTAACTGTGTTGTACTCAACGTACCGACCTGCGCCGTGCTGAATATCGAAACCTGAGAAGTCTTCAGCGCAGCAATCTGGTCAGTATCAAGCGCCGCTAACTGTGTTGATTTAAGCGCCTGCAATTGGGTTGATGTCCAGCCCTGTAAAGCAGTCGTAGTCAGTGCACGTATCTGCGCTGTAGTCATGGATGCCACCTGTATCGCATCCAGTGCCACAGCCTGCGTTGACGCCAAGACAGCAATCTGACCCGTTGACAATGTACTCAAATCTCTGCTCTCAACAGCAGCGATCTGAGTTGGAGAGAGCCGAGTGACTTGAGATGTACTCAGAGCCGATAGCTGGCTTGCGGACATGGCTGTGATTTGCGTACTGGTCAGAGCAGCAATCTGGTCGCTCGACAGCACTGCCAATTGGGAAATTGAGAATCCCTTAATCTGATCACTACCCAGTGCAGAAATCTGTGCTGGCGATAATTTACTGACTTGGGTAAGCGTTAGCGAATTCAGTTGCGCAGTCTTCAGTGCAGCTGCCTGCTGCGTTCCAAGACCCGATAAACTATCAGCATCAAGCGCTCGAATCTGGTCTGTTGACAGCGTTGCCAATTGATCGTTACTTATACCTGCCAACTGAGAAGCGTTAAGTTGAGCGATCTGCTGATTGGACATCAGCTTGAAGTCACGCACTTCGATCGCTGACACTTGCGTAGATCTAAGCGAGCCGACTTGAGTCGTCGTTAATGCCTGAATCTGAGCGCTTGTTAGGGAAGCAACCTGCGCATTACTCAGCGCCTGAAGCTGTGCCGTTTGCAGGGCCTGTACTTGTGTAGTCGATAGTGCAGAAAGCTGTGTTGTTGTTAGGCCCGCCAGCTGCTCTGCAGATAACGCCCGGATCTGGGTCGTGCTTAGACTTGCAACCTGTTCTTTCTTCAATGCGCCAATCTGAGTCGATGAGAAAGTGGCGAGCTGAGCCGAAGTCAAGCTTTGAATCTGCGTATTACTTAGTGCTTGTAGGGCATCTGGACCAACCGATGCTAATTGTTCACTCGTAAGGTAAGTTAGCTGGCCGGTGGTCATAGCCTTCCATTGCGATGGAAGTAATGCGGAAACCTGTGCCGTGGTCATTGCCGGTATATCGCGTGCGCGGATATTCGCGACCTGGTTAGTCGCCATCGCCTGTAATTGATCAGACGTCAACACAGCCAGCTGGTTACTTGAAAATGCTGCGATCTGTGCGGTAGTGAACGCGCGTACCTGCGTGCTTGTCAATGCGCCAAGTTGACTATCGGTCAAAATTGTCACCTGACGTGTCGTCATGGCGCCAATCTGCCGGCTGGTTAATGCACGTAGCTGATCAGAACCCAATGCCCTTACCTGAGATGAGGAAAGCACCTGCATCTGTGCGGTACCCCAGCCAGCGAGATCTCCTGCGTCTATCGCTGCAATCTGGATGGCAGACATGGCAGCGACTTGTGTTGAGCTCATCGCCGCCAACTGACCAGATCCCATAGCGGTGAGTTGTTCGCTCGTCAAAACTGCGATATCGCGTGTTTCCATCGCACTAATCTGACCAGTCATCAATGCACGTACTTGATCTGAGCCGAGCGACATCACCTGGCTAGTACTAAGCGCAGTGATCAGTGCATTTTTTAATGAACGTATCTGATCGGTCGTAAATGATCTAATCTGCGTACTGGATAGAGTATCTAACTGGCCGCTGTTTAGCGCAGAAACCTGCGATGTTCTTAATGCACTCAACTGTGCCGTACTCATTGCAGCCAGTTGAAGTCGAGAGAATGCCTGAATCTGAGCAGATGTCAGGCTGACGATGTCGTCCTGTGCAATTGCTGCTACCTGCTCTCCTGATAATGCAGCGATCTGACTACTGTTTAGCGCCCTCACCTGCGCCGTCGTTAGCGAGGCAACATCAGCCGTACTCCACGCGGATACTTGGCGCGTGGTGAGCTGGCTAATTTGAGAGGGAGTCAGAGAGATCATCGGTGAGTGCCAGGCTATAGTCAGTGAGCGGGGGCACCGAGATGCTCTTGAATGATACGATCACGAAGGCGCGCAAAAGCACCTCTGAACTCCTGGCGTCCTGTTGCTCGCATCGCTGCCTTTAATGCGTCACTGACGATTGCTTCATCAATTAATCCACCAAGTTTTGTGGCCGATTGGGATGATAGAAGTTTAGGGTGTGGCACTGACTTGAAACGATTGTCAAGACAGAGAATCACTGAGGCAAGTCGCTCTGAAAGGAATACTTTCCTCTGGAGCCCTCCAAAATAATCAGTTGATTTGAGTAAGTCTGACCGAAGTAGGGAATCCTCCTCCTGCTCGCATATCGAGAATAACTTATCGTTTAGTACTAACCACTCGCGCCAGAATCTCGGCTTGGCTAAGATGTAATTACTGAATACGATGTGGCGACTATCCATAACCAACTCATCTACCTTGATAGGTAGTTTGATCTGATTGAAAAAGGCTTGTGCCGTTGCCGAAAAGCCAGGGTCGAAAGCCTCTGCCTGTTCGAACACATTCAGAAAGAATGCACCCATGTCTGCTTGCGGACTGAAGGTCACAACATCGATATCTGCAGCTTGGGCTTCCGCAAATCGAATGACCTCATCTATAGAAAGGCCAGTTTTTTCCGAGAAACGTGGTGATAAGAAGCCGTAAAACAAGTCCTCATCAAGCGAAGCATCGAGCAAAAACTGCCGAATCGGCCAGAGCTCGCGCCAGTCTGGTCGGGGATTCGCTAAATTATTCAGTACTCTTGCGGGCGCGCGCACCTGAGCTAAAGTGCCCGGAGAGTAAGCAATCTGATACAACTTAGCCCGTAATCCGTCCACCTCTTGCTCGTCGTCATCCTGAAGAACTGCCGATTGGTTTTTTTGATTAATCGCCCGCTCGATCTCTTGGGCCCAGCTCAGCGGGGCGATTTCACCATCACGACCAACAGCTTTGATGAGAGCATTTTCTAAGGCCTGAACCTGATCTCGTGACTGGCCGCTATTCACTAACTCAAAGTCACGGAATGCCATGAGTTTTTGTCGGCACTGCATTAGTTTTTGGGGATTGCTCGCCAACGCAATCGCTGTATCGATATATGACGAGTGCGTAAACGTTACCAGCTCCGACAAGCCTGCATGAATCAGAAGGCTTCCTGCCATGCGTGACACCATACTTCGGCCAGATAGCGTCAACATTGGCAAGCTAGCGTGCATGGCATCACGCGCCGTCGAGCCTGCGTTGTACGGATGATTATCGAGAAATAAATCAGCTAGCTGAAGACGGCCAATAAAATCAGCAAATCCTGTTCTGGGTGAGAAAATTAGTCGCTTTGCGTCGATACCTGCCCGAATCGCTTCTTGTTGTAGATTAATTGTCGCTGACGGATTCTCATCAAGTAACCACAGGACTGAATCAGGAACGCGCTGCAAAATACTCATCCAGCACGCGAACATCCGTGGGTTCAGCTTATAAGCATTGTTGAAGGATGCAAAAACAAATTTATCTTCTGGTAAACCTTGTATTTCACGTGTAGTTGTTTTACCAGCCTCGCGATGTAAATCCCTTGGCAACAGGGGCGCATCCATCGGTAAAATCTTTTCCGTAAAAAATTCCTGCATCTCGCGTGTGGCAGAGAATCGGTCTGCGAGGACATAATCAATCCATGGCATTGCCGACGTACCAATAAAGCCTAACCATCCGACCTGTACAGGCGCAGGTCTCATAGCAAGAATGCCGGGCCGCGCACCGCTACTTAAGCCCTGTAAATCAATCAGGATGTCTATATTGCAGTCTGCAATCAATCGGGCTGCTGCCTCATCAGTCAGCGTACGCAGTTGATGCCGGTGGTCAAACGCTGCACGCAATCGGGCTTGGTATGCCGATCCGTCATCATGACTCCAGTCAAATGCAAAAATTTCGAAGCGCTCACGATCATGCTGTTCAATAATTTCAGCCATGAGCAATCCAACAGCGTGAACGCACAAATCACCGGACAGATAGCCGATTCGTAAGCGCCCACTGAGACTTGGTGACGCCTTGCCTATGGTTGCGGACGAACGCGGTAATTTTCGGCGTACAAAACTATGTGAGGCAAGCAGTTGTATCGCGGGGTCCTCGGTTTGTGCCAGCATGGCGAGCGGTGATGCACTCTCCACTAGCTCTGCAGTACAGAGACCAGCAATTGCTTGTATCACCGGCCATTTGCATTGCTTCTGCCTTAGGTGTACCCAATGCTGAATGACATCGGGTTGCTGTGGCTTCTGAGCGAGGCTTTTAGCTAGTGCAGCTTCCGCCTCGGGGTATTCACGGCAGATTTCGTGAAGGCGTCCCATGTTATTCAGGGCCTGTACCTGCAGCGCCTGACGGTGGGGATTTGCTTTTATATCCAGATCAGCCGCAGCTGACCAAACTGCAATGGCCTCCTGTGGCTTACCCTGAATCTCCAGCAAGGTGCCAAGGTTGATTCGTGGCTCAAGAAAATCAGCTGCCAGATCTATCGCTCGGCGGTATGCTGCGGTCGCATCATCGAATTTGCCAGCGGAGGACAGTAATACCCCCAAGTTGAATAGGGCGGCGTGCGCCATGGGGCGTTTGCCACTGCCGATCCATTCGCGATAGGCCTCAATCGCCTTAGTGGTATGCCCCTGCTGCTGAAATCTTTCAGCTTTGGTAATTAATTGCCCCAACTCGTCAACGCCGGAATCCGCGTGGTGCGACGCTCTCGCGGGCGGTAGTCGGAGTATATTGGTTCGTCGGGCTGCCATACTGACCTCGAAAGATGTCTCCCCAGAATTCCTGGGCTTCCGTAGTAATCGACAGTAACGTCAGTTTCATGAATCCACACGGGCCACAAACACAAACACCCGGCTTGTGGCCGGGTGTTTGCTGGGCAAAGTTGCTGTCAGTCAGATAACTTTGACAGATCTTGCCATTTCAACCGTTGCCGCTTACCGCAGCAGGGCCAGAACGCTTTGTGGCGCCTGGTTGGCCTGCGCCAGCATCGCGGTTGCAGCCTGCTGGATGATCTGGGTACGCGCCAGCTCCGCAGTCTCGGAAGCGTAATCGGTATCCTTGATCCGGCTACGCGATGCCTCGGTGTTGGTCACGATGTTG
>Ga0078894_10000810_pt1 | contig 22351 bp, 20 predicted proteins | sample LauGreSu1BDMLBSD_2_FD_67506 | JGI IMG/M metagenome (GOLD analysis project Ga0078894, IMG submission 67506) | Freshwater lake microbial communities from Lake Michigan, USA - Su13.BD.MLB.SD (version 4) (version 4) | ecosystem: Environmental > Aquatic > Freshwater > Lake | place: Lake Michigan... | reverse complement strand
TGACTACCACGAATGATATAGTTTGCAAGTTGGTTTGTATTCTTGGAAACATCAACATCGGTTGATGCAACTTCACCTCTTGCAGATGCTATTTCGCTTTCAGCCTTGAAGACCTTGTCTGCAGTTTCCTGGCGTGCTGAATTGATTTCAATTCTACATATCACCAGGTCTTGAATTGTATTTTGGAATTTTTGTCTCTTTTCCGTCATCACTGCAAGTGCCTTGTTGTATTGGTTATTCCTTCGCTCATATTCAACAAGTGCGATGATACCATCTTTATACATTTGTTTTGCACGGTCGAGCTGCTGCAATGCAATTCCATGGTCTATTTCAGCCGCTATCATCTCAGCACTATCACTCAATACTTTTCGGTTGAGTTGTTGAAGTTTGTTTTCAAGTGAGGAGATCTTTAGTTCTAGCCCTCTTTTCATTGCAAGCACCTGACTTTCGGTTGCAGCAATTTTTTGATTGTAAAAGGTGATCTTTTGTTTTTTGGCTGTCAACTGTTCTTGGGTTCGTTCAACCAAGTTTGGATCCAAATAATCATCTTTGATATCTGCCAATTGTAAAATGGTATCACCTTTTTTAACAAAGTCCCCTTCTTTAACCCACCATTTTACTATACGTCCAGGAATGATAGAATTTATTTGTTGTGGCCGTTGTGACTGATATAATGTTGTAACTGTTCCTGAAGCATTGATATTTTGTGTCCAGGGTAAAAACATAATTATTACAAGAAACAATAATATCCCATAAAACCAGTAACGAATATTACTTGTTTTTTCTGCCCTGTAAATCTTATTGACAGACGATGGCTTGTATCCAGTTTCTTTAAATATGGTATCTGCAGTCCTGTTCATTTATAACCTCCCAATTGTTTTTAATACAGATTCAGGATTACCAACATGCTTGATTTTACCGTTTTCGATAAACAATATTTCGTCAGCACCCCTTGCAAAATCAAGGTTATTAGTAACAATGATCATTGTCATTCCACTAATGGATAAAAGATGAGAGCATATACGCATTGTGTGATCTCCACCTGCCATTTCAAAAGGCTCATCCATAAGCAACAACTTTGGTGATCCTGAAAGCACCCTAAGCAAGAGAATTTTTTGTTTAATGATACTGCTTAATCCCTTTCCTGTAGAAGCAAGTACAGTATTGAATCCTTTTGGCAGGGATGAAATAAAATCCTTGATGCCTATCACTTCTGCCAGTGACATCAGTATTTGTTGATCGATCTCATTGTTTCCCATCGTGATATTTTCCAGGAGTGTTGCTTCGAAAATATCCTGCTCAGAGTAAAATGCGCCAATATTTTTCCTATATGATGTCAAATCGTAATTACCGATTGGAATATCGTTGATCAAAAGAGAACCTTTCTGGGGATTTAAAGAACCGGTTGCCAACTCCATCAACGTTGACTTACCAGAAGATATATCACCCATGATGCATAATTTTTTTCCGCTGGGCACCTTGAAATTTATGTCTTTTAAAACCTCTTTACCTTCTACATAAGAAAATGAAATATGTTGCGCCTCAATACTTATTCCCTTTTCACTTTCATTGATCAAGAGATCACCATTCATTTCCACCTCTTTATCTGTCACCTTGCTTAGTTTTTCAACACTGGTCAAAACATCATACACTTTATCAAGGCTCAGGATCAATTTTTCTACTGCAGCCAATACAGTAATGATAACGATCTCAGCTGCAATAAACTGACCAACATTTAGTTTTTGATCGATCAACAAAAAGCCTCCGATCAAAAGCATTGATGAGGTAATGAGCAGTTTAAAAATGATCAGACTCCAATATTGAAATTTTAAAACATTGAAATGATTCGTTCGGGATTCAATGTAACCCTCCAATAATACATCTGTCTTTTTTAAATGAAGGTGATGACTGTCTGATATCTTAAATGTCTTAAACCCTCTTGCCAATTCCTGGATCCATCCCATCAGACTATACTTATAATTGCTCTCAGCCAGGGATGCTTCCAAACCACGCTTTGCAGAAAGCGATAAAACCAACAATACCACCACTAAAAGCATTAGGCCTAAAAGAATAAAAATTGCATTGTAAATTGACAAAAGGATCAATCCAAAAAAGATCTGTATAACAGCCAATGGAATATCAAGCAATAATTTGGAAAGTGATTTTTGCAATGAAACAGTATCAAAAAAACGATTCACCAACTCTGGCAAATAATAATTTTCCGTTTCACTTACCTTAAGACGTGGTATTTTGAACGTAAACTCAAAAGCAAATCGAGAAAAAATTCGCTGTTGAATTTTTTCAACCAACCTCATTTGATTAACCTGAAGAAGACCTGCAAGAAAAACACCCCCTACAACCAAAATGATCAATAGCCACATGGAGGCGGGCAATTTACCTCTACCAGCTGCAGCTTGTGCAAAGTTGATGATAGCCTGAATACCTAGAGGAAGTGAAAGCTGTATTAAACCATTAAGAATGGCATAAAAATAGATGGATGAAACCTCTTTTTTTTCAATTCTTATAACTTGAAAGAAATTTTTTATCGATCGCGAAAGCGAAACATCCAACTCGAAGCCAGCCATAGAAAGATAGTTATGAATTCATTTACATAATTGATTACCAACGGTAATCATCTGATAAACTCAGCGCAAAACTATCCATTGATTCTTTGACCAAAAAAAATAAATTGTTAAATACTTTCAGAATTCCTGAATTCGTAAGCATGGATGCTTTTTTGAAGAGAAAATATTCAAATATCTAATATAGATAGAGGTATTCGTTCAATATTTTTGAAATAACTTAAATAATATTTAATAAAAATGGTTAAATATGAAAATATAACTAATACGCTTTTTATTTGCAATACGTTTTTAAAAAATTGTCAGCATCAGCATAATTTTTAGATTTTGCCAATTGAACCAATGCACATCCTGCTTCTTTTTTACCCAAATTCAGTAGACAGACCCCTTTGAAATACTCAGATTTTCCCGAGGTGGAGGTCCCCAATGCCAGCGCCTTATTAAAGTTGTTTATTGCGCGCTGAAACTCTCTATTGGCGTAAAAACACAATCCGGCATTCTCAAAATAAGCGTAATTCTTAGGGTTATATAAAGCAGCCTTTAAAAACTTTGATGCCGCTAACTTGTATGACTTATTTTGAAATAAGACCATTCCTTCCTGATACAATTTATTCGTTTCGACAGCCAATTCGCTGACGGATTTTGAACCACCGACCGCAGGCATGCTACCCATGATCTCTCCTTTTCTCTGAAGAATATCTGGATTGTTAGGAAAAAAACTTAACGCACTATCAGCCAAATTCAATAGCTGCTGATCCCCTTTGCCCCTTGTTTGAAGAAGTCCCATCAGGTATAAATTCCAAGCAAAAGCATCATTTCTAAACTTAGTGTAATAATTGAACGCATTCCTGATTTCTACACTATCTTTTTTAATTCCTAAAACAGCCATGTAATTACGAAAATAATTGCCCGCCCTTGGCCAATTATAAAATGAAATCTTAGTGTACTTGTATGCACTATCGTAATTACCTTTTACATAATAAAATGCCCCTCTTAGGAATTCACTATAATATAAATATGGATTTGCTTTTTGAGCTTCATCAAGTAATTCCAAGGCTTCATCAAACCTATCATCACGATTGTAGTATCTAGACTTTAACGCAGCAATAGGTAAAGTAGTAACTGAAATATTCGGAATTGATGGAAATATTTGGGAAGCTACTTCCAAAGACGCCTTTGGACTTCCATCATTTATTTCATTCATTAATATACGCTGTGCCCTCATCGATCTATAAGTGAGAAAAGTTATATAGGTAGTGGGAACCAGCAGCAGAATTGCGAAGAATGTATAAAAAACAGGACTTACCGAGAATTTTGAATTCAGCAAATTTTTTGGACTTGAAATAAACACACCTGTAATACAAGCCAATATAAATGCAAACAAAATTTGTGTGACGGGTCGTTCAGCAGGGAAATTCAAAAAGGCATCAAAGAAATAAACAGATAATCCAATAAGTGAAAATACAGCAATAAATTTTTTATAGCCTTGCTCAGACTTCCATATATTGAAAGTATAGTAGGCCATCAATAAAAATAATGAGATGAATAAAATCCCTCCAGGTATTCCAAGCTCAGCAGTAATTTCAAAAAAATCATTGTGCGCATGATAAGGAACAATAAGATCATTTGTGATCTCCTTTACGTAAGGTATTGAGACCAATTTCCAATTGCCTAAGCCTCCGCCAAAAACAGGATGATGCTTGATATAATCCATTGCATGACCCCAGAAAGCGATCCGTGAATTACCAGATGCTGAAGTGGCTTCAATATAAATCGACTTCAATCGATCTGTAACCGTTCCATACGTTCCAGTTGGAATTCCTGATGCATCCTTCGCTTTTGAAACAACTCCTTGAGCTAGAAAAAAAGCAACTACAAGTGGAATTACAACAAACAAGATTGAAATAAGCATTTTTTTGCCTGCCTTCCTATCCTGAATGAAATTTATAATGAGGAACAATATATATAGTAAAGCTGCTCCAATAATTGATAAATAAGCAGTCCTGGCATTGATGATAAAAATGGCATATATGGCAGCGAGCAAGGACAACAGGCCAATCACCTTTAATGCCTTTTTCCCTTCATAAACTGTGTAAAGGGCAAATGGAATTTTAATGGCAAGTATTGCAGCCATGATATTTTTATTACCAGCATTCCCTTTCAAGCCATAGACCAGACCATCAAAATTGACCCCTTCAGCTAATCCATCATAAAATTCTTTTAAGATCGATAAAGATTGAAAAAAAAGGATCCCGGTAATGATATGCAATGAGTAAATAAAATTTTCCCGTCTTCCAGAAAGCAATATTGCAATATTCAAAAAAGCAACTGCAGTATCAACAAGCCTTGCACCATTTACAAGCACCTCAGAACTATTAACAGCATAGAAATAAGAACACAAAGCCCATCCTACAAAAATTACATAAATGATCACCGAATGAGAGCGAAAAAGATTTCTTATCGTTTCGCTGTAATAATTTTTTCTTGCGAATACATATAAACAAACAATAATATTCAATACTGTCAAAAAAAGCCATTGTGGACCAATTACATCAATACTTTGAAATATAGGGACGAACTCTACTAACAAGTACAATAGGATGAAAAATATCCCCGAATCAGGTAGCTGAGTGGTTTTTTCAGTTGATGATGGACTGGGTACATTTTCTGATAAAGGCTTCTGACTTTTGGCTTTTGACATTAAAACACATTTAGGTTAAAATTAAATATTTTAAGCCAAACCAAGTGGGCTTTAACCTACAAACAAGTTGGTGCCATATTGATTAAACTTTTTTAAAACCGCACCAATATTCCCTACCCACAAACTTCCTTATCTTTGCGAACTATGAAGTTCTATAATCTATTCATCAAGTACCGCCTTGCCATTGGGATCATTTCTTTGTTAGGAGCAATCGCTGTAAATATTTCAAGTGGTTTCTGGCCCTCGCTTGCACTCTATATTATTGCAGTAGCCTGTATATTCACGCATTACTTCATTGGTCCTCTTAGACTGATACAAGAGTACTTGGAAGAAGGTGATATTGAAGGAGCTGAAAAGATCTTGAATGGCATCAAATTTCCCGGGTTGCTATATACACCAATCAGATCAGTATACTATACCCTAAAGGGCAACATTGCAATGACCAAACAAGACTTTGACAGTGCAGAGAAATTCATGAAAAAAAGTCTTTCACTTGGTATGCCCATGAAAGAAGCTGAAGGTGCAAACAAGCTTCAGCTCGGAATGATGGCAATGCAAAAAGGAAACATGAAAGAGGGAGAAAACCTGATAAGGCAAGCTATTCGTGCTGGAATCCCCGATAAAGAAAGTTCAGCAATGGCATACCTCCAAATGTGTCAGATCATGATGCAAAAAAGAGAGTTCCGATCTGCAAAGGATTTTTTCAAAAAAGCAAAAGCACAGAAAGCCACCACCCCTCAAGTGGTTGACCAAATTAAACAAATTGAGAAGTACATTTCCAGAATGCCTGGATAATGCCCAATTTGTATTACAACGTTTTATTGTTGGCTATTTATTGAAAAATAACTCCTCCACCTTTTTCTTTCTAAATTCAAAAATACCCTCAAGCTGACGCTTTATAAAAAGGGCATTAGCAATATCACCCAAGAATCCAAGAGGTGCTTTGTAGTGAATGAGGTCAGTCATCTCTACCCCGCCTTCTACTTCTTTGAAATGATGCTGATGATGCCACATAGCATATGGACCAAAACGTTGCTCATCTACAAAAAATTTCTTTGGCGCAACATGCGTGATCTCTGTCATCCAAAATAGAGGAATGCCCAAAATAGGTTTTACGTTATATGTCATAACCTGCCCTGAATACATTTCATCTCCAAATAACTCGTTTGTGAACTTCAAGTTGAGGTAATCAGGCGTCATCACAGCCAGGTTTTTGGGATGTGAAAAAAAATCCCATGTCTCATCCAACGAAGCAGGAATAAATTGGGTTTTTTGAAGTTTGTGAACAGACATAAGATTTATCTTTTTGTTATGTTATTCTAATGCTTGAGCAAGCGAATTGTTGTAAATTGTAAGATATTTTTTTAAATCTTAACAGATACCAACAAAACACCAAAATGAACGCAGAACAACGAAAACTAGCCTCCCAATTCAACCTTGAATACGACAAATTGAATCCAGAACAAAAAATCGCTGTTGATTCAATAGAAGGACCTGTAATGGTAATAGCTGGTCCTGGCACTGGTAAAACACAAATTCTGGCAATTCGAATAGGTAAGATCCTGATGGATACCGACACACAGCCTGAGAATATTTTATGTCTTACTTACACTGATTCTGGTGCTGTGGCGATGCGAAAAAGATTGCTTAAAATGATTGGGCCTGACGCCTACCGGGTAAATATTCATACATATCATTCCTTTTGCAATCAAGTAATTCAAGACAACCTATCTGCATTTGAAAAATCATCATTGGAAGCAATTTCAGATCTTGAATCAATCGCATTGCTCCGTGAATTGATCGATGGATTCAAAAAAGGTAATCCCTTGAAAAGATATAGAAGTGATGTCTACTATGAGGCAATGCCTCTCAAAAATCTTTTCAGTTCCATGAAGCGAGAAGGTTGGACAAAACAACTTATTCTAGAATCAATCAAAGCATATATTGATGACTTACCCAACAGAAGTGAATACATCTATCAAAGAAGACAAAATCAATTTAAGGCAGGGGATTTGAAGATCGAAAAGATCAAAGAAGAAAAAGAGAAAATGGAAAAGCTAGAAGCTGCTGTGGTTGAATTTGAAAAGTACCAAGAGCTGATGCGAGTGAGAAAAAGATATGATTTTGATGATATGATCAACTGGGTTATTAATGCATTTGAAGAAAACAACTCATTACTTGCAAAGTATCAGGAACAATTCCAATACATCCTGGTAGATGAATATCAGGATACAAGTGGTACACAAAATAAAATAATCGATTTACTTATCAGCTACTGGAATGACCCCAATATTTTTATTGTTGGCGATGACGATCAGTCCATTTTTCGTTTTCAAGGTGCCAACGTAGAAAACATGCTAATGATCAAGCAACGGTTTCCATCGATGAAAGTCATCATGCTTACAAGAAACTATCGTTCAGTCCAAGACATACTCGACATTTCAAAAACATTGATTGATAAGAATAACGAACGACTGATCAATCACATAAATGGGCTAAGCAAAAACCTGACAACGGAAAATCCAATACTCCAAAACATCAATATAATTCCTTCGCTTGTCACATACAAGTCTCCAAGGGAAGAAATGATTGGAATAACCCTTTCAGTTAAAAAGCTTATTAACAGTGGGGTTGAGCCCAAAAACATTGCTGTAATTTATAAGGAAAATAAATATGGTGAAGAGCTATCCGCCTTTTTAAAATCCCATAACACACCTTACTACAGTAAAAAAAGCCTAAACCTTCTTGAGATTTCATTAATAAAAAAGATCGTTCGACTCCTTGAATACCTAAGCGCAGAAATGGATACACCATTTAGCGGTGATGAAATGCTATTTGAGATACTGCATTACGATTGGTTTAATATCAAGCCACTTGAAATCGCAAGACTAAGCATCGAAAACAATGAACTAAAGTTCAAAAAACAAGCAACTGGTTTTAGGAAATTGATCAGCGAAAAAACAAATACAGTTTCAGCAAACCTATTTGAAACCAATCTATCAGCCGAACTTGCAAATACAGGTAAAATTATTGAAGAACTCATAGGGGCAATAACAAATAAAACCCTGCAAGGATTATTTGAACAAATTATTCAACAAGCCGGGATCATTGGAGCCATCATGCAATCAAATGAAAGCACGTGGCAATTACAAGTACTAACAGCATTCTTTGATTTCATCAAAGATGAAACTAGAAAAAATCCAACTATGAGTTTGGAGGAACTTGTATCACTATTGCAACTGATGAACAAAGAAGACCTGAGTATACCAATTGTGCAAGTTGGTGGGAACGAAAAAGGGGTAAACCTGTTAACTTGTCATGGTTCAAAAGGACTTGAGTTTGAGCATGTATTTTTTGCAGGCTGTAATTCATCATATTGGGAGAAAAAAAGGGCTGGTAATAAAGGATATACATTGCCAGACACACTCTTTATTTCGAATAAATCCTCTTCAGACCTTGAAGAGCTAAGAAGATTGTTTTATGTAGCATTGACCCGTGCGGCAAAACATCTTACGATATCATATGCCAATTTTAAAGAGGATGGCAAAGAACTTGAGCCTTCCCTATTCCTTGAGGAAATAAAAGCAACTCACAACTTAAATATAGAATCAGGAGAGATCGAGGAGAAAATACTTGCAGAATTCTCCTTTGTATTGCTTTCAAGCACGAGTCAACCATTAATTCAAAAAATGGATACTGACATAATTGATAAATCACTGGAAAAATTTTCAATGAATGTTACAGCCCTTAACAACTATTTGAAATGTCCACTTGAATTTTATTACAAGAACCTTATAAGAATTCCATCACCCAAAAATGAAACCCTTGAGTTTGGGTCCGGTATTCATTATGCCCTTGAAATGTTTTTTTCAAGAATGAAAAATGATCCCAACAATAATTTTCCAACGCTGGAAGTACTTAAAGATGATTTCATAAACTACCTATATAAGCACAGGGAAAGTTTTACGAAAAAAGAATTTGAACGCAGAATGGAATATGGTAAAGAAATTCTTGAAAAATACTACCAGGAAAAAATAAACCAACTCTCAAAAATAGTTTCCATCGAAAAAAATATCAGAAATGTTGTTGTTGATGGCATACCCCTAAAAGGTAAAATAGATAAAATGGAATTTGATGGAACCAATGTAAACATTGTTGATTACAAAACCGGAGACCCCGAGAAGGGAATGGAAAAATTCAAAAATCCTGAAAAACAACCCCCATATGGTGGCGACTACTGGCGCCAGGCTGTTTTTTATAAGTTACTGGTTGATAACAATGAAAATGGGAAGTACCGTGTGGTAAGTACTGAATTTGACTTCGTTGAACCAAACAAAAAAAAGCAAATAACATCGAAAAAAGTCTTGATCGAAGAACAAGACATAATAGAAGTAAGAGAACAAATCAAATATGCATGGGATAAAATTCAAGCAAGAGACTTTTATACAGGATGCGGAAAAGCAGATTGCCATTGGTGCAACTTTGTAAAGACCAATAAGCTTGCCATATCAGAAATTGAGGTTGATACTGAAGAGCAATAACCTTGCCTGAATAGATAAAAGTTTATCTTTACACCACAATGAAGAAGCTATTTCAATATTTTCCTTTTATCATATCCATACCGATCATTCTCATAAGTATTTTTTTGTCGAGTTGTGGTCAACAGATCGCGCCAAGCGGAGGTCCCAAGGATTCACTTCCCCCAAAATTCATTGGATCAATTCCTCCGTCAGGAACAGTTAATTTTAAAGGAAACCGCCTTGTTCTTAGTTTCGACGAATTCATAACGCTTGACAACCCCTTTGAAAAATTAATCTATTCGCCAATACCAAAAAAAAATCCTGAAGCCACAGGAAGATTGAAAAATGTAACCATAGAATTAAAAGACAGCTTACAAAAAAACACAACTTATTTTATTGATTTTGGCAATTCAATAAAAGACATCAATGAAAATAATGTGTTGCAAAAATTCTCATTCGTCTTTTCAACAGGATCATATATTGACAGCGGTTTCTTATTTGGAAAAATATTAATAGCTGAAACAGGCAAACCCGATAGTACCTTAATTGCAGTATTGCAAACTGATCTTGATGACTCAGCGGTTGCAAAAACAACTCCACGATATTATACAAAACTGAAAGGCGATGGAAGCTTCTCCTTTAAATACATAAAACCAGGCAGATACAACCTCTTTGCGCTAAAAGATGCAGACGGATCAAAAAAATATGATCAGTTAAATGAAATGATAGGATTCATCGAAAGGCCCGTAATTATTGGCGAAGACACTTCGTTTACAATCTATGCGTTTGGAGATAGTCTAGACAGCAAACCAAAAACAGTTGCAAAAACCGAAAAAGCAGATACCAAAAAATCAGAGGAAGAAACTTCAATCAAATCCCTTAAGTTTTCAAACAATCTGCAAATTGACAAGCAAGACCTACTATCAGAATTAAAATTAATTTCAACTAAACCGATCAAAAATTATGATACTGGTAAAATCAGGTTGGTAAACGAAAAATTTGAACAATTAAAAGACTACACCCTAGAAATAGACTCAACAAATAAAATTTTTACTTTCAATGTGCCGTGGAAAGAAAACATGATACATAAATTGATCATTGAAAAAGATTTTGCAATCGATACTGCTGGTTTGAATTATAATAAAACTGACACCCTTTCTTTCACAACAAAAAAGGAATCAGAATATGGAAGCTTAAGTTTAAACACAATTAATTTTGATTCCTCACTGCATCCAATGATTTTTATAAAATCATCTGCTGATCTTATTTTAAAAAAATATTTACAAGCAAAAAAAGATAAGATCAAACTACTCCCTCCAGGTGAATACTTTATTGAAATTTTATTTGATACAAACATGAATGGGAAATGGACAACCGGCGATTACTGGAAAAAGATTCAACCCGAGAGGGTCGTCCCGAGGAAAGAGAAAATTGCCATCAAGCCAAACTTCGAAAATGAAATCACCATTGATATAAAAGAAATTCAAAAGACCAATAACTAATATTGCATAATGCTCTGATACATTTTGCATTGCAAATAATAATATGAATTTATCATCACACTTGCTTGAAGCTGCTGTTAGGGAGTTTTCCAAATTACCGGGGATAGGAAAAAAAACTGCTTTAAGGCTTGTACTGCACTTGCTTAAGCAAGAGGTAAATGATGTGAAAAATTTTAGTGAGACAATTTCACAAATGAGATCAGATATAAAATTCTGTTCCCGTTGCTTCAATATTTCCGACCAATTGCTTTGCACCATTTGTACAAACCCTTCAAGGAAAAAAGACATTGTTTGTGTAGTTGAGAATATCAGGGATGTAATCGCAATAGAGAGCACAGAACAATTTAATGGGCTATACCATGTTTTAGGTGGGATCATCTCGCCACTAGATGCAGTTGGTCCGGATCAACTTACTATTGATGCACTTACAAAACGGGTTGAAACCGAAGAAATTAAAGAAATTGTTTTTGCACTCAACCCAACTATTCAGGGAGACACAACCATTTACTATATCAGAAAAAAAATCCCTGAAAATAGGGTCAAGTTCACTACCATCGCCAGGGGTATCTCTTTCGGCGGAGAACTTGAATATGCTGATGAAATGACTTTGGCTAAAAGCATACGAAACAGATTGCCCATAGATAGTTATATTCAATAACATTCAGAATAAGATCGGTTAAAAATCAACTCGCAGTTTATTTATAATCTATTTAAAAGGTTACCCCCTATTAACTTTTAATAAGCCCATTTAACCGGTTAATCATTACAGATTTATCATCTGAAAACCGCCAATCCCCTTGCCTCTCAAGGTCTTTTCAGTATCTTTGCAACTCTTCATTATGATAGACATCCATGCATTGCTGAAAAATAAAATTCTGGTTATTGATGGTGCCATGGGTACCATGATCCAGCGATACAAACTCACTGAATCCGATTACCGTGGTGCAAAGTTTGCCGACTGGAATTCAGACCTCAAGGGCAACAATGATCTTTTATCGATTACCCAACCACAGATCATCAAGGCAATACATTTACAATACCTTGAAGCTGGTGCGGATATTATTGAAACAAACACCTTCAATGCCCAATCCGTATCCATGGGTGACTATAACATGAGCCATCTTGCATATGAAATTAACCTTGCAGCGGCAGCGTGTGCCAAAGCAGCTGTTAAAGAATATCTTGAAAAATACCCTGAAAGAATAAACGAAGGTGGACCATTTGTTGCAGGTGCTATTGGTCCAATGAACAAAACACTGTCCCTTTCACCAGATGTAAACAACCCTGGTTTCAGGTCAATTAGTTTTGATGAAGTATCAGAAGCCTACTATGAACAAGTAAAGGCATTGGTGGAAGGGGGCGTTGATGTATTGCTGATAGAAACCATATTCGATACATTAAATGCAAAGGCAGCCATCTATGCGATAAAAAAATATTTTAGAGACAATAACCAAAAAGAACTTCCGCTGATGATCAGTGGAACAATTACTGATGCATCCGGTAGAACATTGAGCGGTCAAACATTAGAAGCTTTCTACACTAGTGTTGAACATGCAAAACCAATTAGCATTGGACTAAATTGTGCATTGGGTGCAAACCAAATGCGTCCGCATATCGAGGAGCTGTCTCAGTTGGCCTCATGCTATACATCAGCCTATCCAAATGCAGGACTTCCAAATGCAATGGGCGAATATGACGAAACACCAGATGAAACAGCACATTTTCTTGAAGATTGGGCAAAGGAAGGATTCGTGAACATTGTAGGAGGATGCTGTGGAACAACACCTGATCATATCCGACACATTGCAGAAAAAGTCAAAAAAATTAAACCAAGACCGCGGCCGGTAATTGAAACCGAAGCGTGAATATTTTAATAATGTCAAAAACCCTACATATCAAACCATACATGAGGTTATCAGGCCTTGAACCCTTGGTTATAAGACCTGAAACAAATTTTGTAAATGTAGGAGAACGAACAAACGTTACAGGGTCTAAAAAATTTGCAACCCTCATCAGGGAAGAACAATATGAAGAAGCCCTTGCTGTAGCCAGACAACAAGTTGAAAATGGTGCACAGGTACTTGATGTAAACATGGATGACGCATTGCTTGATGGAGAAAAGGCAATGGTAACATTCTTGAATTTGCTACAGAGTGAACCCGATATTGCTAGGATCCCCATCATGATTGACTCTTCAAAATTCTCAATCATTCATGCTGGCTTAAAATGTGTTCAAGGAAAATGCATTGTAAATTCCATTTCACTGAAAGAAGGTGAAAGTAAATTTATTGAGCATGCAACGATTTGCAGAAGCTTTGGTGCTGCAGTAATAGTGATGGCCTTCGATGAAGAAGGTCAGGCAGACAATTTAGAGAGGAGAATAAAAATAGCTGACAGGGCATATAATATTCTTACAAAAACCTTGGACTTCCCACCGTCGGATATCATTTTTGACCTAAATGTATTTGCTGTTGCTACTGGCTTAGAAGAGCACAACAATTATGGTGTTGATTTTATTGAAGCAACAAGAAGTATAAAAGCAACATACCCATTGGTAAAAATATCAGGCGGCGTAAGTAATCTTTCGTTTTCATTTCGCGGGAACGAACATGTTCGTGAAGCAATGCACTCAGTATTTCTATACCATGCCATTAAAGCTGGTATGGACATGGGAATCGTAAATGCAGGACAGCTCGTAGTGTATGATGAGATCGATCCTGTACTCAGAAATTTATGTGAAGATGTAATACTTAATAGAGGAAATGATGATAACCAAGCCACTGAAAAACTAATTCGCTTTGCAGAATCTGTAAAAGCAAAAGGTAAGGCACAGGTTAGAGATGAAGCATGGAGAGAAACAAGTGTTGAAGAAAGGCTGAAACATGCATTAGTGAATGGCATCACAGAATTCATAGAGCTGGATACCGAAGAGGCAAGATTAAAATATCCAAAACCACTGGATGTAATTGAAGGCCCTTTGATGGATGGCATGAACACAGTAGGCGATCTTTTTGGTATTGGAAAAATGTTTTTGCCACAGGTAGTAAAAAGTGCAAGGGTAATGAAAAAAAGTGTGGCGGTGCTTACTCCATTTATCGAACTAGAAAAACAACAAGGCTCTTCAGCGGGAAAGATCTTAATGGCAACCGTGAAAGGTGATGTTCATGATATTGGTAAAAATATTGTTGGCGTTGTGCTTGGCTGTAATGGATATGAAATTATAGACCTAGGTGTAATGGTTCCTGCAAATAAAATTCTTGATGAAGCAGAAAAACAAGATGTTGACATCATCGGATTAAGTGGCTTGATCACCCCTTCACTAGATGAAATGGTTTATGTAGCCGCTGAGATGAAAAGAAGAAAGATGAAACAACCGTTGCTTATTGGTGGTGCAACTACATCAAGAATGCACACCGCACTTCGTATTGCTTCTGAGTATGACAATGGCGTAATTCATGTGTTGGACGCAAGCAGAAGTGTATCAGTAGCTGGATCCCTTCTAAGTCAACAAAAAGAAAGCTTTCTATCTACCACAAAAGAAGCGTATGAAAAACTGAAAATCGAATTTGAGAACAAGAAAAAATCAAAAGAACATATTTCATATCAAGAGGCACTAAAAAATAAATATAAGATCGATTGGAATAATGCTGAATTAATCAGCCCAACCTTTACAGGAGTTAAAATAATAGAAGATGTTTCCATTGATATGATTGAACCCTATATTGATTGGACTCCTTTTTTTATTGCATGGGAAATGCATGGAAAGTTTCCAGGCATATTAAAAGATAATATTATTGGGAAAGAAGCAACAAAGCTTTACGACGATGCTAAATTGATGCTTGAAAAAATAAAAACGGAAAAATGGCTTAGTGCACATTCCGTAATTGGATTCTGGCAAGCGAATAGCAATGAAAAAGACAGTGTAACACTGATTGACACCAACCAACATGAAGAGTTGGAACTACAATTCCTTCGCCAACAATCAAAAAAAGCTGCAGGTCAACCCAATTTGTCTTTAGCAGATTTCATCGCACCAACCAATGTTAACAAACAAGATCATATCGGCGCATTTGCTGTAACGATCAAAGGCATAGAAGAGCACATAAAAAGATTTGAAAAAGATAACGACGATTACAGCAAAATCATGTTGCAGGCAATGGCAGACAGATTGGCTGAAGCACTAGCAGAATATATTCACAAACAAGTAAGAGTCAAATACTGGGGCTATGCTGCAGATGAGAAACTCGACAATGAAGAATTGATAAGAGAATCATATTCAGGCATTCGACCAGCGCCAGGTTATCCAGCTTGTCCGGACCATACAGAAAAACACAAGCTTTTTCATCTATTAAAAGCTTCTGAAAATATTGGCATACAGCTTACCGAATCACTTGCCATGTTTCCCGCATCATCAGTTTGTGGATGGTATTTCGCAAATCCCGATTCCAAATATTTTGGTGTAGGGAAAATAGAAAAAGATCAACTGCTAGATTATGCGAATAGAAAAGGCATGAGTTTAGAAGAATCAACCAAATGGCTAAGACCAATATTGGATTGATTTCCCTTCGAACTAAATTCATAGAAATAGAAAGGAATTCTGTAAAAATCGCTTGGCTTCCATTTTATTATTAACTTACTTTTCAACTTATAATTTTTCAAATGCGCATCATCTCCTATAACGTTAACGGAATTAGGGCGGCTGTAAAAAAAGGCTTCATAGATTGGTTGAAAACAGACCCAGCAGACATCGTATGTTTACAAGAAACGAAAGCCACTGAACATGATCTAGACCTTGAAGAAATAAGAAAATTAGGGTACAGCGATTATTGGTTCAGCGCCAATAAAAAAGGCTATAGTGGCGTTGCGGTCTTCACAAAAATAAAGCCTGACAACGTTGAAAAAGGAAATGGACATACTGCAAGCGACGACGAAGGGAGGGTGATCCAATTACAGTTCGGGGATATACTTCTTATTAATGCATATTTCCCTTCCGGAACATCCGGAGAGGATAGACAGGAATTTAAAATGAAGTGGCTTGCAGAACTCATGACCTATCTAAATGGCATTAGAAAAAAACATAAAAAAATAATTCTGTGTGGCGACTACAATATCGCCCACAATGAAATAGATATTCATGATCCAAAAGGCAATAAAAATTCTACAGGTTTTTTACCGGAAGAAAGAAAATGGATGGATGATTTTTTTGCCTCAGGCTGGATTGATACATTTAGGATGATTCATCCCGAACCTCATCGTTACTCTTGGTGGAGCCAGCGTTTCCCAAGTGTGAGGCTAAACAACAAGGGCTGGAGGATCGACTATATTAATGTGACAGAAAACATGAAATCGCAGATCAAGGATGCAGAAATCTATCCTGACATAAAACACAGTGATCATTGCCCGGTTTACTTAAAAATCTCAAAATAAAAATGCTACTCTATAACATAACATACCTGGTTTCCGAAGAAATTTCAGATAAATGGGTAACATGGATGAAAAATGAGCATATCCCAAAGATCATGGGAACCAACCTATTCGAAAAAAATACGCTACTGCGATTAATCAATGTGGATGAACAAGACGGGATCACATTCGCTCTTCAGCTATTCATATTTTCAGAATTGAAATTTGATGAATACGAAAAAAAATTCGCACCTGGCTTGCGTTCAGAAACAAAACAGGTTTGGGGTGAACAAATTTTATCTTTTAGGACATTAATGAGCATTGTGCAATAACTGTGGAAAATTATTATAAGCTGTAAACTGCGTCAATTCTCATTTTTCGTAATAACTAGAGTCAATAAATTACTCAAATAAAAATTTATAAGGGCTGAAATCCTTTACTGTATTGACTTTCATCATTTTAAATAAAAAAATGCCCTTTATTAGTTTTTTTTGATACCAATCAAAATGCAATACAGGCCTGATTTTTAAGGAAAAATAAAAAACAAAAAAAAGTTCTTCAATAACAAAAAGCATTTAAATTTGTAATCACAAACCAATTAAATTTCACATTATGAACAAGGCTGAATTAATCGCTAAACTTGCGGATGACGCAGGAATCACAAAAACCCAGGCAAATGCTGCCCTAGATTCATTCGTAGGTGCTGTAACAAAAACACTTAAGGGTGGTGGCAAGGTTACACTTGTTGGATTTGGTACTTTTTCAGTAACTAAAAGGGCTGCACGTAATGGTCGTAACCCACAAACTGGTGCTGTAATTAAAATCAAAGCTAAAAAAGTTGCGAAATTCAAAGCAGGTAAAGAATTGTCTGCTAAGATCTGATCGCTTAAAAAAAATTAAAAAAGCAAGACGCACTTGTGTCTTGCTTTTTTTTTCTAAAATCTAAAAAATAAAACAATGGGAAGAGGTGACAAAAAAACCAAGAAAGGAAAGATTTTTAAAGGTTCTTTCGGAAAGTCAAGAAAAGCAAAAACAAGCAAGAAAGCTGTAGCAAAAAAAGCATAAGATTTCAGCAAGACTGAGCATTAGCTGGTAGGCGAAGTTGAATTGATCATTGAATCTGAAACCCAGATTTGTTGGTTTTCATAATAACAAAATAGGGAGACTGTTTTCTAGCCTCTATATTCTAATTACTAATCTTATCAAGGCGCCAACCTTTCAATTTTCCAAGCGTCGGCTTCTTCATTGGAATATAATATTCTGTCGTGTAGTCTATTGCTGCGACCTTGCCAAAACTCTACTTCTGTAGGGACTACCCGAAATCCGCCCCAATGCGGAGGCCTTGGAATAGTTACATCCTGGTATTGTATTTTTAATTCGGCGGCCCTGGATTCCAGCATTTCCCTTCCATCTATTCGCTGACTTTGAGGAGAAGCCCATGCACCAAGTTGACTTCCTATAGGTCGGCTATGAAAATAGGCATCGCTTTCTTCAGCAGTAACTCGCTGGCATATTCCCTGAATTCTTACTTGCCTCTCTAATTCCTTCCAAAAGAATAACAATGCTACAGACGGATTATGCGTGATTTGCTTCCCTTTATTGCTTTCGTAATTGGTATAAAAAACAAAACCGCTTTCATCGTACCCTTTTAATAATACGATCCTAGATGTAGGAGATCCATCAGCCCTAGCTGTTGATAGCGTCATCGCATTCACTTCATCTATTTCTGAAGCAATAGCCTCATCCCACCATATAGAAAATTGCTTGAGTGGATGAGTTGCAACATCGTTTTCTGAAAGTGATCTAAGCTGATAATCTCGACGAATGGATGCAATATTCATGTATTGAAACAAATTTTTTGAAAAGGTAATAGGATACGAAAGGCAATGTTATTTTACCAAGGTTCCAACCTTATCACCTAAAATCAATTTCTTTAAATTGCCATTCTCATTCATATCGAACACAATGATGGGTAAATTATTTTCCATGCAAAGCGTGAAGGCAGTCATATCCATGATCTTCAAATTCATATCGATACACTCCTTGAATGATATTTGATCGAATTTAATTGCAGTTGGGTCTTTTTCAGGATCTGCTGTATATATCCCATTTACGCGGGTGCCTTTTAGTATAACATCTGCTCCAATTTCAATAGCACGCAATGAACCTGCGGTATCTGTAGTGAAATAGGGGTTGCCTGTACCAGCACCAAAAATAACAACCCTGTTTTTTTCAAGATGCCTCATAGCCCTTCTTCTCACATAAGGTTCAGCAACCTGTTCCATCTTGATTGCACTCAGTAAACGGGTATACATGCCTTCCTTTTCAAGCATTGCCTGAATGGCCATTGCATTAATTACAGTAGCTAACATTCCCATATAATCACCATGGGCTCTTTCAATGCCCGTTTCAGACTCATTCATGCCACGGTATATATTTCCACCACCTATAACGATTGCTACTTCAACACCAAGGTCTACAATGCTTTTGATCTCAAGAGCATATCGACTTACAATGGCTGGGTCAATTCCAAAACTGTTTTCACCCATGAGGGATTCACCGGAGAGCTTCAGAAGAACACGTTTGTATACTGGTTGCATACTGCGAATATACGATGGATCAATAAATATATAGACCCTTCCCTTCAGAGCATAAAAAAAGGGGCTCGATAAAGCCCCTTTTAAAAATTTTCTTTAGTATTAACCCAAGGCAACACGCTTGAAAGTAAGAACCTTCAAATCGCTGTCTTTTGACTTGATATAATCAGCTACAGACATCCCACCATCCTTAACAAAAGCCTGTGCCAATAGCGTGCTTTCTTTGAAAAAAGCATTCAACTTGCCTTCAGCAATTTTGTTTATCATATCGTCTGGCTTGCCCACCATTTTAGGATCATTCTTTATCAGATCCACAATGATCCCTCTTTCTCTTTCCACTGCTTCAGGAGAAACTGAGGAAGCATCAACTGCAACAGGATTCATCGCAGCAATTTGCATTGCAACATCTTTACCAACCTCTGCCTGCGCTTTATTTAGTCCTACCAACACACCCATTCTGTTTGCACCATGGATATATGAAGAAACAAATTCAGCATCAATTCTTTCAAATTTGGAAATACCAATTTTCTCACCAATACTTGCCAATTTATCATTGATCAAATCAGCGATTTTTGCTCCATTGATCTGTACTTCGTTCAACTCATCAACTGATTTTACATTGTTGGCAATTGCAGCATCAATGATGCTTTGAGCAAATGCAATGAATTCTTCGTTTTTGCTAACAAAGTCAGTCTCAGAACTCAAACACAAAGTAATACCTGTTTTATTATCAGAACTTGTTTTGGCAAGAACCACACCTTCCTTTGCATCACGATCGCCTCTTAGAGCAGCAACCTTTTGTCCTTTTTTTCTAAGCCAATCAATAGCAGCTTCAAAATCACCATTGTTTTCAGTCAATGCTTTTCTGCAATCCATCATGCCGGCACCTGTCATCTGACGAAGCTTATTAATATCTGCGGCTGTAATTGTAACGGTTGACATATTTATATCTCCGGACCTGAGACCAACTATGTGATCCAGGACACTGTTTAATTAGTTAATTAAAAAATGTTACTACTTCTTTTGAATAGGTTTTCTTCCACCTGTACCTGCTGATGGCACACGACGCTTTGGTGGAGCAGCTTTTGCTTTCTTAGCAGCATCTGATTCACCACCTTCCTCATCAATATTCAACTTAAGTTCATTATCTGAAACCTCTTCAACGTCATCACCTTCTTCAGATTTTTCTGCTTGACGCTCAGATAGACCTTCTGCAATTGCTGCAGTGATATAATTTGTAATGATCGCAATTGATTTTGTAGCATCATCATTTGCAGGAACTGGGAATTCAACCTTGTTTGGATCACAGTTTGTATCAACCATTCCAAATGTAGTGATGCCCAATCTCTTTGCTTCAGCAAGTGCAATATGCTCATGTCCGATATCAATGATGAACAAGGCTGCTGGAACCCTTCCTAGCTGTGCAATACCGCCAAGAACTTTTTCCATTTTGTCCTTATCCCTTGATAATTGAAGACGCTCCTTCTTGGTGATGTTGTCAAAACTTCCATCACTCAACATTTTCTCAATGCTCTGCATCTTCTTAACAGACTTTCTTACTGTATTGAAGTTGGTAAGCATTCCACCTAACCAACGCTCAGTAACATAAGGCATGTTTACACGTTGAGCACACTCAGTTACAATTTCTTTCGCTTGCTTCTTGGTTCCAACAAACATGATCTTCTTACCGCTCTTGGCTATTGCTTTTAATGCAGCAGCTGTTTCGTGCAAACACTCCAATGTCTTGTTGAGGTCAATGATATGGATGCCTTTTTTCTCTGCGTAGATGTAAGGCAACATCTTTGGATTCCACTTTTTACGAAGGTGACCAAAGTGAACACCGGCTTCCAAAAGTTGCTGATGCAGTGTGGCGTTATTTTCCATTGTACAATATGTGTTTTAAGTTCTTTATAAATATTAATACCGAAGCAATGAATGAGATCAATTGCTGAAGTATATCTTTTAACGTTTGCTGAACTGGTAGCTTCTTCTTGCTTTCTTTTTACCGAATTTCTTCCTTTCAACACCTCTTGGATCCCTTCTCAACAATCCGGCAGCCTTTAGAACTGGCCTGAATTCAGGATTCAATGTTATAAGTGCACGTGCTATTCCAAGTTTACATGCTTCAGCCTGACCTTTTTTACCACCGCCAGCTGCGTTTACTTTGATTGCATATTTGCCAACACCTTCTACAGTTTTGATTGGTAATTCAACCTGATTTTGAAGATATATCTGTGGGAAATATGCCTTGTAGTCTAGATCGTTTACTGTGATGTTACCGTCTCCTTTGGTTAAGAATACCCTGGTAACAGCTTCCTTTCTTCGACCAAGTCCAATTTTTTGTTTTTCCATTATACTTGTTTTGTGATCGTTTTAAAATTAAAATTTGAAAGGCAAAGGTTGTTGAGCAGTATGCGGATGAGATTCACCAGCATATACATAAAGCTTCTTGATCATCTGACGTCCCAAACGATTCTTTGGAAGCATTCCTTTTACAGCGCTTTCAACAATAACCTCTGGACGACGCTTTTGTAGGTCTTTTGCAATTTCAATTTTTTGACCACCAGGATAACCAGTAACGTGTTGGTATTCCTTGTAATCAATTTTGTTTCCTGTGAAAACAACCTTTTCACAGTTAATTACGATAACATAATCTCCGCAATCAACATGGGGCGAATAATACGCTTTGTTCTTTCCGCGTAATACTGAAGCAATTTTGCTGCAGATTCGACCCACAGTTTGATTGGTCCCGTCCACAACGTACCAATTACGCTGCACGGAAGCTGCATTTGCATGCTTTGTGGTAAAATGTAGTTTACTCATTTTGACTAATTTTCAGATTTTCATCTGGGTTTAAAAATATGTTCTCGCCATCCCGAAAACATCCACCTCTTTCAGAAATGGAGCGCGAAGCTAAACAAAAGCAGGATCATAAACCAATAATAAAGAGGTTTTTTTATTGGGCACTCTTGCAACTAATTGATTATCAATAAAAAAATGATACTAATTTTTAAATGGAAAGATACGCAAACAAGCAATTTCAGGG
>Ga0078894_10000809_pt1 | contig 22356 bp, 24 predicted proteins | sample LauGreSu1BDMLBSD_2_FD_67506 | JGI IMG/M metagenome (GOLD analysis project Ga0078894, IMG submission 67506) | Freshwater lake microbial communities from Lake Michigan, USA - Su13.BD.MLB.SD (version 4) (version 4) | ecosystem: Environmental > Aquatic > Freshwater > Lake | place: Lake Michigan... | reverse complement strand
GCTGTAAATGTTCCGCTTACAGTATTGTCAGATACGGCTGCACAGTAAGCAGTCGTTGTAGGGATACTGCTTGAAGATGCGTTAGTGCCAGCGGCAGGGTCACCAGAGGCCAGCCATGTACCGTTGATTCCATACCAGAGTTTGCCAGCAGCTTGGTCAAAGGCAAGCATATAAATCGCACCATTGGCCTGCGTGTAAGTCCCGTAAGATGTAGCAGTACCGTTCTCAAACTTGCGGTCAGAGAAAGACACATCAAGTGCATAGCCAAGTTTACCGCTATCACTCATGTTATTTGTTGGTGGCTGACTCTGCGGAATGATTCCAACAGCTTGGGTTCCGCTACCGCTAATCGTATCTGATGTGACTTCCCAATACCACTTACCGCTTGGGAAGGCAATCGTGGATTTGATGCTACCGTTAGAGCCGTTGGTTACTACGTTTAAGTTACCATTAGTAACAGAGGTAATGCCATCATCTTTGTCTAAAGGATTCCACGTAGCATAGTTGCCTCTAATGACACCGCCTACATCGCCTGTGGTGTTATACGCAAACCACGGGGTAGGCACATCAGTCAAGCTGTCGTTGCCAGCACCAGCAGTCACGCTAAAGTTGTTAGTAGTCCAGTTATTAGCGTTGCCAGAGTAGTCGTAGCCCAACGTGGTGGTCGAAGTTGCATCCTTGAAGTTTAAGTAGAACCCGTTAGTCCCGTAGGTTCCTGAATACTTAAGCGGAATCCATTGACCCGTCTGTGGGTTAGTCATACCGAATGATGATGGTGTTAGTTGCTGACCATTAACCCAAACTATTTCCGTTAAATACAATCCGCAATAAAAAGTTGTGCTGATTTCACGCCGACCAATGTTGTGCGGAACATTATTATTAAACTCTAAGTCTGCATTTTGTGCAGGATAGCTAGCACTTGAAAACGCTGTTATTTGAGTTCCGTTCCAATACACTTTTATTCTGTTTGTATCAGTTGCCTGAGTTGTATCAAACGCAATCGTCAACATTCCCCACGCAGATGGGTCACGAAACACTTGAGTTGTGGCTAGCGCAACTGATGCCCCCGGAGCATTAGAATAAATGGCAAGGGTGTTGTCAGATTGAAATTCAATTTCATGGCCAGCATTTGCTCCTGTACCAGCAGAAGCCAAGACCTGACGGGTTCCTAGTTCTGTCCGCTTTAACCAGTAGTTCATTGTAAAAGTTCTACGATTTGAAGCACTAGCCGGGGTACGGTTCAAGTAAGCACTATCGGCGCTATTGAATCTCAGGCTTTTAGAGATTGGGTTTGGAACAAGGGCCACGGGCCAGTTGTTGTTCTTGACTGCTGCGATTGCATCGTCAACAGTCCAGTTACCCGATGCGCTGGTCTGGGTAGGAGTTACCTGAGTTTTGGTTATGACTTTACCGGGGTAATCCATGTCGATCCTATCGGGCTAAAGCGTACTTAAAGGGTGATTCGGCAAAGGCTGCGTAGATGTAAGTTCCTGTTCCGTTGACCTCAGAACCGTCAGTTCTTATTTTGAATCCATTAGACAAGAAATCAACTGGCATAGCCCCGATGGTTCCGTTCTCTACATAAGTTTGATTTGCATAAAGTGCGTTATTGGTGACGTTAAAAGTGTTTCTAGCAGCATCAAGAATGACCCAACTATTACCATTAGTAGTAGTTGCTCGTTTAATCATTAACCATTCTGGACGGAAATCTAAGTAGACAAAGACTCCATCTACCGCATTGTTAGCCGCATATGAACCAAAGGCAGAATATCCAGCCACGGCTGAGAAGCAGTATGCTACATAGGGATCGGTAGAGTTATTTGTGGTAACTGAAGTACCAAGTCCAATCGTTGTTGCTGTTGCAGCGGTACTTCCCCAAAGACTTGTTGATGTATTTTGTATATCCGAGCTATCTAGTAAAATGTATGAGGTTGTTGTGTTGCTTAACCCTCTATGCCAAACAGCCCAGTTACCAACACCACCTGTTCTGCGTTTAACAATATACATTGCTGGCGTAACACCTAGGCCATGACCAATAGTCCCAGCAGAACCTGTGCCCGTATAAGTAACAATCGAGAACCCGCTAGCAGTGCTTGCTCTTACCTGAGAAGATATTGTGCCGCTAGTATTAGTTACGGTTGAGCCGCCAGCGTTCCATTGCCATGCAACATAGGTTGACCCAGTTGTGTTTGTTTCCGTATTTGTTCCAAGCGAAAATCCGTTTGAATTAAACGCAGTTATCGTGCCAGTTTCGGTTGCTTCAATATTAGTTAAGTTTGAGTAAAGTGCTTTCTCTACGCCACGAACAGCATCAAATAAACGATGTGAATTTGCACCACTTCTTAACTTATCCCAAACAAAATCAGGTTGCATTGAGCCGCTATTGGTTATGCTTCTAACGGTTTGGTTTCCTGTGTACAGCGTTACATCCATATACTTATTTGCCTGTGTCGTGCTAGTTGCACCGATAGTCACAGGAGGCAGATTCTGTGTGCAGAGTGCTTTGAAGCCAGAGGGGGCGGTGTAGGCAAATGCTTTTTGACCAAAGTTGGCTGTTATATAACCAGCATTGACTCCAAATTTTCCAACGACTGGATATAAAACATTTCCAAGTCCGTGTGTGATCGCACCTTGTGAGGCGTTGTTTTTATAAAAAGTTATTGTTCCGGCGTCATTGTTAACCGCAATACCAATAACGTCTGTGTTCCCACTTGGAGAACCCCATGTTGCTCCGTAAGATGTTGAGGAACCGTTGAGATACCTTGTACCATCTGTTTGATACAAAACCGCAGTAGTTACTGTCGGGTCAGATGCGCTTGTGGTAACACCTATGGCTGCGGAACCGCCCGTGCCATAACTGATGCCCCGAATTTCAAAATACCATTTGCCCGTTGCTGGAACTTGTTGTGTTCCAATAGCCCTTTGAGTATTGTTGCCATAGACTGAAAGATTGGCTTCTGCATACGTAGACAAAGATGTTGACCAACCTGGAACAAGCGAGTTCCAAGTGCAGTAATTCCCACGCACTTCACCACCAACACCAGTATCGGTTCCGTAGGATGTGGGCACATCAACCATAATGTCTGCACCAGCACCAGCAGTACGCAGGTCTAGGTTGTTAGGAATCCAATGATTACCTTGTCCTGATCTGTCATCAATAGAGTCTGCGAATGGTGAGAACTGCTGAGGACGTGCGTCTCCGTTAGCGGTAACCGTAAATGCGTTAGTGCTGTTATCAATAAAGGTGCTAGATTGGCAGGTAAGCAGGCTGGTATTTGTGATTGCTGTAAGCTGTGATGTTGGTGGTGTAAATGCTGATGTATATACAGCAGTTCCTTTAACCACACGAAAGTTAGATACATACCCTGTTATATAGTTTGTATCAGATATGTCTCTCCACCTTCCAATACTAATTCCTGATGTGCCGCCTGATGCAATAGAATTACTATTTGTTGCAGAGCCATCTAATACCCCGTTTACAAACAGCCTTAAATTTGTTCCGCTTCTAGTTAATGCAATGTGAACCCACTGGTTTTGAGCAAAAGCTGCGGTTCCAGTAATGACTGTTGATCCATTCCAAACTTTGTAAACTCCTGACTGGGCATAAACCCCAATCGTTGAGTTTGATCCCGACACACCGCCTTGAGCAAACAGATAAGAATAACCACCTGCTCCAACACCACCAGTAAAAAAGAAGAATCCCTCAATTGTGAAATCCCCGGTTCCGTAGGTAAACGCTGCGTTTGACGGGGCTGTTAAATCATCACCACTACCATCCAAATAACCAGACCACTGGCCTTCAGTTGTCATCGGCAGGTAAAAGCCGTTAGTGCCGTATGTGCCGGTGTACCGCTTTGGAGACCATACACCTGTCTCTGGATCGTTCAGACCGAATGAGGATGGCTCAAGGGCTTGACCGTCTATGAAGTTAATCTCGGTCATATAACCGTCAAAGTAATTCCCCGGAGTACCGCTTGCACCAAGATTATGTTGCTGGTTGTTGTTAATGTACAGGTCAGAGTTTTGTGCTGTTAATCCACCTGTTTCCTGTAAAGACCAAGCGGTTAATTGAACACCGTTGACATATACTTTTAATCTATTTCCAAATGTTGCTTGAGTTGTATCCACAGCATACACTATGTGATACCAAGCAGACGGGTCACGCAATACCGCAGTAGTAGTCCATTGAGGGCCACCTGTTCCACCCCAATAAATGTTTATTGAGTCATTAAGAATAACAAGAGATGTATTTGTGGAGCCAGCAAACGAACCAGCAGCAAATAAAAAATAACGTGTACTACCTGACAAAGCACTACGCTTGACCCACCCAGACCATGTAAATGTTCTACGGTTACCCGCACTAGCAGGCGTTCTGCTCAAGTATGCCGATCTGGCGCTACTAAACCTAAGTGAGTTAGCAAGAGGATACTCATATCCGGGCCAGTTACCCTGACTGACAGCTAGTAACTGTTGCTCAGTAGTCCAAACGCCAGTAGCAACGCTCGATGTCGGCGCTGTTGGATTGGCGGTAATTACGTTACCGGGGTAGCCGTGTATAGGCATTATGCGTTCAATTCTTCCCAAGAAGCTGTAACTACCAGGTCACTTGCAGAGCCAGCCGTAGCACCGATTGACTGGTTCTCAAGCAGGTAAAACGCTGTGGTCTTGTCTGTCACGATCAGCGTAGCATCAGCAGGCACAGAGATGGTAGACGCTATCGGGAACGCCGTTCCACCCAGAGCCGCTGCGCTGTATACGTTGATTGTAATGTCAGCCGCAGAGGTGCCATCTACGTTAGCAACTACAATCGAGTTGATCTTGTAGATCTTACCGCTAGAGGCAGCATTGCTGACCAGAGAGGTTGCTGAGGTGGTAGATAGCGATGTACTGGATGTGTTTCCGTAGATCGCCGCTACGTTGACTATATTTGGGTTTGCCATTTAATACTCCTTAGAATCCAAAAATCATCGCCATTGCGATTGCTTTGCCGGTTGTAACACCGCCAGAAGAAGGGGTTGCAAAAGAAATTGTTCCAGAACCATTGGTCTGTAAAACCTGCCCGTTAGTACCGTCTGTTGTCGGCAGGGTGAACGCGCTAACAAACGAGGTTAGGTTTGAGTCATACGCCTGTACCGACGTGCCGATGTTGCTGGCCATCAAGACGTTGCTACCCTCAACCGCGATCACCCCGGCAGACACACGGGTTACGGTTGTGTCAGACGCATTGCCTACGTTAACCGCTGTGAACTCAGGGCTGTCTCCAGTACCCAAACCAATGTTAGTCCTGGCCGTGCTAGCCGTAGCGGTCAGCTCAGACAGGTTGTTGGACGTTGAAAGGAACCCACCACCGGAGACATAGGCAAATACCCATGCCGATCCGGTGTAGACCTTCATGCCTGGGGTTGCGGTATTGAAGTACAGAGCTCCAGCTATCAGGGCATTGCCGTCGTTGTCGAGTGCCGGGTCGCTAGACTTAGCCCCAAGGTAGCGGTCATCGAAGTTGTCGTATGCCGCAAGAGTCTGAGCCAAGGCTGAGGCTGCGGAGGCTGCATCTGCGGCTGCGGCAGATGCGCTAGTTGAGGCATTACTTGCCGAGGTTGATGCGTTGCTAGCTGAGGTGCTGGCATTGCTAGCCGAGGTTGAGGCATTAGACGCAGACGTTGCAGCGGCAGAGGCGCTGGCTGCTGCTGCCGTGGCCGATGAACTTGCTGCTGCTGCGTCAACCAATAATGCCCATTTAGCAAAGTCGGCGTTACTTGAAAGAGGCAGGGAGCCAGCCGAAGTGTGCGGGGTTAGAACCTGGTAGATGTTATCGTTGGTCGTATCCTTGGCGATATCGCGTTGGTTGTACGCTACACCTGCCGACCAGTTCCCACGGTTGGTACCGATGTAGTCCACCGCCGCAGGGTTGCCGTTAGAGTCAAAGGAAAGCACCTTGCCGGCCCGTGAGGTCGCCCGTGGCAGGGTCATGTTGATCGAGGTTGGGTCAGTCTGCGGAGCCTTCAGAGCCCGGTCTACGGCCTCTGCGTTCTGCTGGGCAAAGATGGTCAGGCTGTCTAGCTCGTCGTTCAGGGTCGTGGCAAAGAGGTCGCCGCCGGTTGTGAAGTCTGAGGTACGCTGGATTGTCCGGTCGCCAACAATGGCAATCTGGCTAGCACCTGTCGGGGTAGCCGTCAGGGTTACATAGCCCGTACCGTTGGTGTTGATAGTGACAGTGTAGTCAGTAGTCAGGGTCAGCAGGGTATCGTCCCGGTATACAGAGATATCGGTAGCCGCCAGAATCTCAAAATTGAACGAGTACGGCCCTGTGCCTGATGCTGCTAGCACAACCCGGCGTGACACGTTTGAAATAGGTACTGACATAATCTATCCTTTCAATGCGAAATCTAATGGTTATCGCTTATATTTACCAACATCTCTTTGGGTTTCTTTGAGGTCTGCTATGGCTCCAGCCAAGTCCTTGTCCTCAAACAAAAGCTGATCTTTGGCGAACTTGTACGCAGAAGTTATCTCTGCGCTAATCATGGTCTGAGCTGCGGCCAAGTCCCGTCCGGCCAGGGTAACAATTGCCCGGTCTTTGCCCAAGGCGTCTATGCGCTCAGCCAATTTGCCGCCATCCGTGGCCAGCTCAATCAGCCGGTTGTACTGGTCGGCTGACAGCTCTACCCCATCAATCTTCCGGTCTGGCTTATATTGGGGTACACCGTACTCAATCAGGGTGGCATAGCCTGGTTCAAACGTACCGTCACCCCTCTTAAATGGGTTGAACATCTCGTACAGATTGCCCTTGCCATTGGTCTTTACGTTGCCCGTAAGAGGGTCAAGCGCAGGCGGCAGGCTGTCTGACAGGCCAGGAGTACGGCTCTTGATGGTTCCGACCGCCTCCCAGAATCCTTTGCCTGCCCCGGCCAACGGGTCAACCTCATCCGGGGATAGACTAACCATGACGTTGCTACGGTCAGGGTTTACATATCGCTCAATGGCGGCCACAAGCGAGGAGTGCGTTCCGGTTACTGGTACAGCGCCAGCCACAAAGGATGTTGCCTGTTTGGACATACGGTTCATTACGTTGTACAAAAAGCCTGGAGCATCTTTGGCCCCGGCACTAAATACCTTTTGGATCTCGCCAAAACCGGCAAGCATTGGCTGGTCGGCTAGATACTGGTACACGCCCATCGTGCCACCAATCATCAACTTTTCCATGTCAGCTTCGCCAACCGTACTCATGGAGTATTCTCCGGCGGTTGCCCCTACCGATAACAAGGTACCTAACGGCTCAAGTCCAGCATAAGAGATGTAGACCTTATCTGGCCCAACCTTAACGGTTGTGATTCCGCTAAAGCGGTCAATCATCTCTTGGTCAATATCTGACTTATTAAAGACAAACGAGAACTCTTGCCATCCTGCGCCTTTGAGGTTTTCTTTGTCCTCATTACGGAACGGGCCATACCCAGTTACCTTGCCCTCTAAGGCGCTCATCCCCACTCCGGTTATGATCCCGCCACCCAAGGTTACGCGAGCCATAGCCATGTCTTTGCGGATGCCGCCTGCGTTCCAATCAGCCCAGAACCGTGGGCTAGCAAAATTCAATCCCGGCGTGCGGCTCATGGCCTCTAGGGCAATGTTAGTTGGCGTGCGGACAAACGGCACAAACATCTTGAGCAAAGGATTCTGCAAAGTCTTTTGGATACCTTGCAAACTTTGCTCAAGCTCACGAGTAAATGTGGTGGTGCGCGCCACAGCCTTTGCCGCAGCGTCTACGTCTGCCGGCGGGTTGGCTAGAGTCTGCTCCATAAAGCTAGACGCCTGCTTGGCGGCATCATCTGGAGATACGCCTGCCGCTACTAGCCTACTGTACTCAGCATTGCCTGCGCGGGTAGCCAAAGCGTTTAGTTCCATGCGGTAAGACATGGCCTTGAAAAACTCGTCCTCAGCCATAAGCGCACGGCCAGGAAGCTCCACTACCTTGCCATAGTAACGTATCGCGTTACTAACAGCCTTGCCCGTATCTGAGTCGCCAAAGTCAATATCAAACGGATCTTTGCGGCCACGCACCATTTCAATCTTGGTAAATGGATCTGTTGGCTCATTCTTTTTGGCAGCAGTGTAGGCAATTTCTGCCCCTTCACGGATGCCTTGAATCATGCCCATCGCCTGAGCGTATACCTCGTTGGTCTGAATTGCTTCCTCACCACCGAATACTGAGTTGCGTACTTTGCCAATCATGGAGCCAACCATACGCTCTGGAATCTGGTACGCGCCAAAAAACATATTGCCTGCGATATTCTTGGCGTGAGAGATTGGAGACGAAAGCAGGCCGTTAATCCAGCTTGTCGTTGTTATGTCTAAGAAGCGAGAGCCCCAACCTTTGATGTCGTTGGTGTAACCCTTCTCTGCCAGGTCTGCGCGAGCTGCGCGGCTATCAAGGGCTGTATATCTAACTGCCATTTCGTATGCACTATCAATCCCACCAGCTTCGTTTAAGATTGACTCAAGCATTGCGCCACGCTCTGCGCTTGTTGTACGCATTTGTGCAAAGATACCCAGAGTTCTTGATATGTCAGCCTGCCGTCCTTTGGCCGACTTCATTAAAGCACCATTTAGTGCAAGAGCCTGTTGAAATTCAGTTGCCAATTCCGGTGTTAAATTGCCAGCAAGTTTAGCCTGTTTGACCTTTTCTCCTAAGTCAAAAGCCCGCTTGCCAGAGTCCGCAACTGCTAGCAACATTTTGTAAGCCTGACTTGCATTAGCTTCTGTTATTTTGGTCGGGTCAATAATCCTGGCCAAGAAAGCCTCGTCGTACCCTTCCTCTGAAGCTTTGGCAGCAATCTCTTTATAAGATACCTTTTCTAGTTTGTCTGCCCCGTACACACGGGCAGTCACGTCAATGAACTGCTTGAGCCCATTGTCGTCTTGAATCATGTCTAGGTTGAAGGCAGTCTCAGGTGGCTTACCCTCCATCGGAACTTCTGGGGGTATGTTGGCCATCTCACGCTCAACCTTCTCAACCACCTCGACCGGCGCATTGGGAATAGTTTGATATGGCCCAATTGCGCCCTCTGGAGGTTTGATCTCACGCTTAGGCGCCTTCTTAATTACACCTTTCAATACGCCAAGCGGAAGCCCAGCTACGTCTACCGGCTCAAATGATGGCTCAGCCTGGGTGTACTCAATCGGCTCTGGAAGCGGCTCGTTAGGCTGTTGTGCCTGTATTTCAGCTACGTCCTTCTCAACGGAGCTGAGTTCATCTAATCGCTCTCCAAGCGGTTTCATTGCCATTATTTAGCCCCTGTTACTTTCTTAGCCGCACGAGCGACTTTCTTAGCACCCTTCACATATCCGGCCGGCGCAACAAGTTCACCTACTAACTCAGCCGGGGATTCGCCTGAGCCCATTTGTAGCCCAGCTTGATCCAAGAACTTCTTGATATCTTCAGTTGTGGGCAAGCCAGTCTTAGACTCAAGCCCAGCCACAAAAGCATCTAGGTCGCCACCTGACTTGCCAAGCTCGTACACGCCACGGGCTAGGGCAATCAGATCACCAAAAAATCCAGCAGAGCCCTGAGCCGCACCTTTTACTCCAGCGCCCACGGTTTCAGCCACGGCGCCCATAGCCGGTTCTAGGCTTACCCCGGTTGGGAATGGCTGTCCTGTGCGCGGGTTGACAGCGGCCTTAGCCTCGGCCACATCTTCGATCACAAACCGGCTAGCAAGAGAATCTAAAAAAGCTTCTTCTAGTGTGTTCATCTGTTTTTCTTGATCGAGTTAATGATCTTATTTATTGTTTCGTGTTGTTTTGCATTACCCTTTTTGGAGCGCTTAAGAGAATCTAAAGTGTAATCCTCGCTGTACTCTAGACCAATCTCGGAAAGTTTTTTGCGAAGGCGCTCTCTGTCATCTTCTAACGCCACAAAGTCAGCCTGTTTTTTGCGAGCTGCAATTAAGATATCTGCCGTCGCTTCAATGTCAAAAGGTTTGCCATCTCTTTCAGCCACTTGCAACATACCAAGCAAATGACTTTCAACTTCAGCCCGACGCGCCGCGCCTTCTCTAGTTGATGGATCAAGTGGGTTTGGAACAAAAGCGTTGCGAATCTTTTCTTTTCCTCTGGACAGGGCTTGATTTTCGGTCTTATCAATAATTGCAAATAAACCATTACGCTGCTTGAGAGAAATGCGACGCTGCTCAAAAAGTTCATTGGCCTGCACAAGGCTTATCTGTCCTTGTTTTGCTTTGAACTCCAACCCGCCAAAGTATTGGTCAGGAGCCCCAGGTACGTCACCTTCACGGATCTGCCTGAGTTCTTCGCGCCCTGGAAAATACTTACGACTAGTCATGCGCTTTAGTAACTCGTCGCCACTAATTGAACCGCGATAGAACTCATTGTAATCAGAGTAATTTTCGGCACGGTTACGCTCAATTGATAGCTTATTATCACGGTCAAGAATCTGTAAGTCGTCGGCTTGGCGCTTAAGCATGGTCTGGACTAGGGTATCGCGCTGTCCTTCATCTAACCTGCCCCAGACCGGGCTAAACACTCCGGCGTCTCCAGTGCGTAATTTGGTTAGCGCGTCAGACGGACGAGCTGCAAACTCAGGCGTATTAAAGTACGTGACCATAGTGTTATTACGAGCTGCAAGGCGAGCCTTCTCAAAAGCGCCGTCTGCATCCAAATATCTTTTGACTGTGTCTTTGCTTTGGCCTGCCATGCCTGCCATTACACCGCGAGCACCGGCCTCGTACTGGACTACTTCTTCCTCAGTCATCTGGCCATTGCGGTACAAACCCCATACGTCTTGCAGGTTCTTGCTAAGCGAGCGCACAAGATCAGCAGACTTAACATCAATGTCTGCGGCATATCTTGCCGTTTCAACTTCAGATACCTTGCGGAGCAGGGCATTTCCAGAGGTCGAAATTGACCGCATGAGGCCAGACGCTTGCTCCATGTCTACTTCTGCTAGGCCACGGGCAAATCCTTGCATGGCCTTAACTTCGTTTTGAGCTTGTTCGTATGTCAGCTCATTGCGGTCAACCATGCCAGAAAGGTTGTCCAAAACTTTCTGAATCTCTAGCTCAGAATCCGCACGAAGCTGGATGCCTAAGATGCGATTCTTTTCTTTTTCTTCTTCTTTTACCTTGCCAAAAGCAAAAGAACTAATCTTGTCTAGGTTTTCTGATAAAGACGCAAATCCCTTTGCCCCCTCGCGGAGATTGGCAAAATCTAACCTTGGCACATCTGCCGAGATCAGACCTGATTCTTGAAAGCGTGGGATGCGTGCCATTGTCAAACCGTCCTAGTTTCAATCGGTGCCGGCGATTGTTTGCCGCCAAAAGATTGTGCAGCTCCGCTAACTAATTTTGTTGTGGCATTTAATACGCCCTGCCTATAAGCAGTCTGCCCAGCAGTTTCGTATATCTCAGCCTGTAACTTACCACCTCGCAAGGCTGCGTCAGAGTCGGCAAGCATAATTGAATACTCTCGTCCGGCAGCCGTTTCATTGGCGGCTCTTACAATGTCTGGCGATCCGCTAAATGGATCTACGCCACCGGCATAACCTCTTGCGGCCAGTGCCGCATTAGTCGAAGCAAGTTTGCGAAGTATGTCGTTTGACCGTTGCTGGTATTGCACAGCCTTGCGCTCACCCTCTACGTTGGCAATTTTTGCCTTTATTTGATATTCTGATTTTGCCGCAACGCCTTGCTGATATGAGCTGAAGGCGCTAAGTACGGTTGCTGCTATTGCTACTGCTTCCATATTATGTCCCCTGATGCACTGACATTTTGTATTCCAGTCCGAGCAAAATCATCTTTAGCGGCTCGTCCTGCTCAATCGTAATCTGACCGTCTTGGGTGTAGCCCAAAATACCGTGTAGCGTTTTGGTACCCGTAAACTCTTGGATAGCCTCATCTAGTATTCCGGAACCCAGTTCCCTAAACGGAATCAACACATTGTTAATCTTCATATACTGCGTATCTTTAACGATAGCATTTACCTCGACAATCCGCTTGCGAAAGCCCAGGCGTGAGCCAGACGAGATCTTGAGCTCGGCAGGCATAGTCACCATTTTGACGTTGTAGTTCAGGCCAACCTGGTACGAGGTCACAGAGTTGCGCGGGAAGTACACAGCCCCACCTGAAGGCACAGTCTGGTTTGGTTGCAATGCACCATCAAGGATAACCTCAACCGACTTGGCCTCAAGGTGGGCCATAGATACGGATGGAGATGCGCCACCAGTCTTGCAGCAATCCGTCTGAACGTCGTTGTCAAACGTCTCGACATAATACTGAGTCGTACTATTTATCGTACGCTTTACCACCGCATAGATAGTAGTTAGATCTACGCCTACGTCCACGTACTCGCCGTCAGTAATCCACTCGGACGGGGCAATGACGTTCTGGGCTCGGAGGAGCGAGAACACAGCCATAGTGCCGCCCGTGCTATTGACGATCATTAGCAGGTCGTTCTCATCGGTTGCTACTGACCGACGAAGTGCCATTCGTGTTGGCCCTTTGAGGAGGTGTCCGGCCAGTAGCGAAATCTTGGACGACACATAAGTCGCCTGGGTATCTGTATATACAAATTCGTTTAGCGACTTGCCCTGGCGCTGTACATACAATGTACCGCTTTCAAGCTGCTGAACCCGGATACCTTGTTGGGAACCGTTACGAGTGACCGCCTTCATAAAGAAGTTGGTCGGAGTGATTGGCTCTAGCCCTTCTTGCGGACAATAGAACTCACCGCCTGTCGTAAAGACCTGAAGATCTCGGCCAGACGTGAGGTCAGTGATTGCGTTAAACGTGTTCGTGTCCAATGTGGCTTCCACTGCGTCATCGTCTAGCCCTTCCGTAGCTTCAAAGTCAAAGAATAGTCCTACCTTAGAACCCCAGATTGTCGATGGACGTGACCTGCTACCGCCAAAATACAGGCGTCCCTCATGGAACGTAACCGAGCGTGGGTATCCTTTAGTGACAGACCACACAGCCTCGTAACCAGATTCGTATTCCCACGAGCCATTAGCGATTGCAGAGGTATTAAAAAACGGGAACTCTGTTATAGCCTGAACCACAGTTGCGCTTGTGTACTGCACAATCTTTGCCCTGCCTTGAGGGCTAGCATTGATGTACTGGCCAACGGAACTTGCACTAAACGGAGTTCCGGTTGAGGCTGTCAATGTAACCTTGCCAGAAACGGCAGACGGGGTCAGAGTGCCAGACGGGTTAGACGTTGACAGGGTAAAAGCATATTTGGGAACACTGTCGAATGATAGATTGCTAGCAGTCCAAGCAGAATCATTTGCGCCGCGAACAATCTTTACCGGAGAAAGATCCTGGTGGCAGACAATCAGGGTATCGGCTGACTGTGTCCAGGTTAGATTGGCCAGCTTATCACCAGTAAGGCCATATAAACTGGTGCTTAGGAAATTATCTGCCCCTCCGTTGATGGCTAGCTGCTGAACTCCGTTTTTGAAAACATACATTCGACTATCGGTAAAGCACAGCATATAGCTGTCGGATGTAGAGAACTCAAACGGCACTAGCCTTGTACCGTTGCCGGCAGACGGAGTGCTTGAGTTTGGAAGGGACATAATGTACTTAGAACCCGGTCTGCGCCGTGCTCCACCCTGCGGCTGGATCACTACGTTTGTAGCTTCCTCTAGCGCATTGCCATAGGCTTGCAGGTCAACCCTAGCACGCAGCAGGGGATCAAGCTCACCCGTAGAGAAGTTGGTCTGAACGCTTACAAACCGCGCCATTAGAACCTCACGTCAATTAACGGGAAATCTTCAATGACCGGAACCGGCTGACCCTGACCGTCAATGGTCGTAGCCACCCGCATATAGCCACCCCGGCCATTGTCCGCTGCCGTACCAACGGCCACAGACTGCCAGTAGTTAGCCTTCTCAATCTGGTCTGTAATGGGCAAAGATAGGTGCCAAGCCATCATGTACTTCATAAGCTGCACAAAGTAGACGGGCATTTCGTACTCTTGCACGTCATACGGGTAATCAATGTAAATGCTGGTTTCGTCCGTCAGGAGTTTGTCGCCAAGGATTCGATAGTTACGAATGGTTGGGGAGCCTGGCGTGGCGCTAGTCGTCACAGCCCTAGGCAAGCCAATCCGGTCGCCTGGGAGCTGGTACTGATACTTGTATTCGGTCAGAGGCGTGGTCAAGAGCTGGGCCAGAGCAATCTTCTTAAATACAAAAGACCACGGGTAGATTAGAAGGCGCTCTTTCTTGATGTCCTGATACAGGGAATCGGCAATGTTTGCCTCATCTGTGCCTTCCGTAAATGATGAGATTGGCCGTGCTCCCAGCATTTGCAGGGCAGCAGAGCAGATCTTAATTGCGTTATCACCGGAGGCCATCTTTAATCCCCAATACGGTTATTGCTGAGATATCGCTATTTGTAATGGTTAGTTGCCAAAAAGGGAAGTGTTGTGTTAGCACTTCTTGCCACCAATCCAAAGGTTTTACGATTAAATGTGCGTTTCGGCCATCGGCCAGTACCTTTGCCGCCAGCCTTGTGGAGATTACCAGATAGACTGCCTTGTCTGCGTACTCCCGAATATCTACCAAGACATTGGTTAGCAGGTCTGGCTCGACGTGTTCAAGCACATCACAGCAGGCTACCATGTCAAAAGTACCTTCTGGCCTCATTGAAAATTCATGAACACAGGGATCATACGAATATGCCGGTAGATATTCCCGCATACCGCCCTTTCCGCACCCATAGTCCAGCAGTGTCTTAGAGTCAGTCTCGGCCATAAAGTCGGCAATCTTCTCGTACAACGCCTCCCTTCGGCGGGAGCCGTACTTGGGATTCTTATGAAGATGCTCATTCAAAGACTGGTATTCTTTGGAAATTAGCATGGTTTTCCTAGTATTTTTTGGGTGGCGCCTGACATGGAGTATATGCCCTCAGTCAAGCCCTCCTCTTGGTGGCGCTTAAGCAGGTTGAACCAGTGCTCAATTTGGTTTGGCTTGGCGTAGCCTTCGTGCTGGCTATACCCATTTGGGTATCCTTCGGCGTACTTCTGGTCGTCAGACGACAATCCTATGCCGGCCATTATGACCTCTTGGAATCCCATGCCATGCCGAGCCCATAAAGCACCCGCCACGCCGCTAGAACCTACGGCGAAAGGCAGACTAGGCCAAAGGTAATCAACGGCGTCATAGGCTTCTTTAGAGCTGGGTATGCCGTTCTTTGTTCCAACCTGGAAGTTGCGGGGACGGGCATGAACCCAGATGCGTCTGCTGACTGCCGCCTTGATCTTGAGGGTCATCTCTCCGTGCTGAGTCCATACGTGCTCAATCTCAGGGACAACCGATGCGGCAAACTTTACCCCTAGGGTTGCGGCGTCCGGCCTAAGCCTACGCGCTTCTTCTAGGTCTACAAAAAGAGAAGGGGCTGCGCCACACACGATGGCACAACCCCTGTGCTTGGTAGGGTAATCCCTATCCAATTAGTCGCTGTCGGTGGCGCTTACAGTTGTACCGTCAACGATGTCAACTACGCCGCTTGAGTTGGAGTTGACATAGGTCAGCACCAACGAAGGGGTGGTCGTGTCGTAAACAAAAATGATGTCGCCAACAGACAGGACGCTGGACAGGTCGTTGAAGTACCCGGAGGTATTCACGGTTGCCTGCGTATCAGCAGTCTTGTAGAGGTACATCGAAGGTGCGTTTCCAGCCTTGGAAGCGCATACGGTTACAAATCCAGTAGATGCATAAGCCATTTGTCTATCTCCTTATACCGTGTCGGTTGTTTGGATTTCGACAATACCCTCTGCGTCGATTGCAATTGCACCAGCCGAGAACACAGCATTTACTAACCAGCTTGTTTTCTCAGGGATGTAATTGATCTCTGTGCGGGGAGCGATGCCCTCTGCATAGCCGATTGCGTCGCGGTGGAAAGCCCACAGCTTGCGCTCGGAAGATGCAACAGGCAGGCCGCCTTCGTCACGGTCACCGATTGTATGGAAGGTAAAGCCGAGGAACGTGTTCAACTCGCCCGACACCAAAGCGCGGACAGTGTTGAAATCAGCCGAAGTAACAGCCGTCTCAGCCAAGAGGCTTGACAAGCTGTTTGCGTGGATAATCATGTGACGGTTATCCATCGGGACGTTGTTCTTGTCCAAAGACTTCTTGGCTGCGCGGAGCTTAGCTACGTTTAAGCCCGTGTCCGTACCACCCTCGTCCTCAGTAACGACCAATGACGTGCTGGAAGCAGCCAAAGCGTTGAGGATGAGCTGGTCTTGACGACGGCCAATAGCGTTAGCAACAACCTTAACAAGCTCATTACGCTCGTCAAAGTTGACTTTAGCCTGCGAAAAAATGTCCGAATACTCGGCAGCGTTCCAGTCCTGCAAAGTAGCAGTGACGGTCGAGAAGCCGACGTTCATGGGGGTTACATCGGATTGGGGAACGCGAGCAGTCGCAATACCTTTACCGACCTTTGGGAACTTAACAGTTGAGCCTTCAACACCCCGACGCTGACGAACAGCAGGAACCAGTTTAGCAACACCCTGGTAAGCCTGTTTAACTTCAGCATCAAAGAGCGTTACAAAGGCATTTGACAATGAAACAGCCATTTGAATCTCCTTGAAAGTTAAAAAAAGTTTCGCCGCTTCGGTTAGCCAGAAGATTCTGGGCCTACTGCTTGCGCCTTACGGACGCCAATCGCCTGTTCCCAGGTGGTCAAGGGCCGGTGTTCTGGTATGCCTTAATGCGATTTCTAATCGTTATGATTCGCATTTGCAATAGAAGTTCAAAAAAAATCCCCCTAGCCGGAGTCAGGCTAGAGGGACTAAAGCCACGAAGGAGAGTGGCGAGGAGGAAAATGTTGCCTGTATTTTAACTGAAGTGTTGAGAAAACATCTTCTCAACCTTAGCCCGATATGCGGGATCGCTCTGGTATTTGGGATCTCCAACCATAGCGTATAGCTCGTCTTTGCTGGCTACCCCTTCTATCGGGGCTGAGTTCACAGGAATCTTGATATTCTCGTAAGACTCACGCAGCTTGAGCATCATCTTCAAGCCCTTGGCTGTACCAGCCGCATACTTGAACTCATCAAAGTCGTCCTTTGAGAAGATGCCCTTACGGACTAGGCCAGATGCCCAGTCAACCGCGCCCTTAATCATGGCGTCAGCATTGGGGCCAAGAGCCTTGCGCTCCTGGTCAACGGTCATGCGCACCTGCTCTTGCTGGTCGCCTGCCATAGCCATGTAATCGCCCACTAACTTATCTAGTGCCGATTGGCTAACCCCATACTCCTGAGCCCAACCTAATACCGTACTGCGTAATGGGTCGTCCTCTGGAGTGTCTCCAAAAACGCTGGTGTCGTACTTACCATCTGTCGGAGCCTTGTGCTTTCCCTGGCTGATCTGCTTACGCAAATCCTGCCAAGACTTAGCAATAGCCTCTAGGTCTGGTGCCGCCTCATCTTTTTTCCAGAAGTTCTCTGGCCACCAGTCGGGACGCTCTAACGGCTCGTCGTCATCCTCCTTTGGGCTCAAATGGTCAATCTGGGTCTTAGTCGTGTCTACCTGCTGGCCCTGCTCATCGGTGGGTGATACACCGTCGAGTAGGCCAGTTTCTTGGCTTTCGCCTTGAGCACTGGGCTCGCTTGCTTGGGTTTCCATTTACAGGTTCCTTGCTTTGGTTATCCGTGCAATAAACTCCCGAATCACGCTATTCTGTCCCTCTCGGTAGAAAGCGTAACTTGGGTCAGAACCCGGCACGGCAACGGGCTGATCTAGGTATGCCTGGTCTAGCCATTGCATAAGCTTCTGGCCATCCTCGGAGCCAAAGACCCGAAGGCAGAGCTTGTTTAAGTCATCTGCCTTCGTTGTTGCTTCTCTGATATCTGTCTGGACGGCTTCTAAATCTTCCCAGCCGCCGGCCATCAGACCATCTTCCCGACTACTTGAGCTGCCAACTCAGGGTTGGCTTCGGCAGCTTGAGCCGCCATCTGAGCACCTTCTTGCTTCATAAACTCTCTTTCCTCTGGTGTTGTACGCAACCTCTGCGGGATGCCTAACTTCTCTGCAATGTAATCCAACATCTCGCCAGTCTTAACCGACATCTGGCCTTCTGGGCCAGCCTGAGCTGCGATCTGAGCGTATTGCAGAATGTTGTTTACTTCTTCCATGCTCTGAGCCATAGCCAACGGAGCTACGGCAGAGACACGAACTTCCAGCCCATTGACCCGTAACGGCAGGTCAATAAGGCCACGGTCGTCCATGACTTGCAGGATCTTGCTCACCAACGGAATCATTGTCTCATTTATGAGACGCCCAAAGGCTGAGCCCAAGTTCTGAGCCAGCTCCTTCATCCGTTCTACGACTTCTGTCGCAGAGCGTGCAGACATATTGTCTGGAGGGAGGCTCTCGTCGAGGAGAATCCGTTTGATGTTTTGCCGTAAATCGTTGATGACGATTTGCGATACGTTGAAATCACCTGAACGTGGCAACGCCCGTAACGATTCACCTTGAGGGCCTCCATTGCGAGCGACCGGAATAATCGCTCCTGGGACAATCTTGATCGTGTTGGGGTTAAGTACGCCGTCGTCTGCTGCCGTATAGACACCAGCAATAGCAAGGCTGGCGTTTTTAAGGAGTAGCTCAAGTGTTTTATTAAGGGTCTTGATATCCGGAAGCGCAGTGATAAGCGGCCCTCGACCATAGATTTCTCCTGCTACCTTCATGTACCGGCTGACCACCCAAGGGCTGATCTTCATTTTGCGGTACACAATTTCAGACTTAGACTCTTTGTGGATAACGTAATACGAGTAGTCACCACGCTTGGGGTCAATGATCGTTGCCTCAATAAGCTCAACGTCCTCGGTTGGCTTATCCTTGACCAGACGGGCAAGAGTCCCCTCAATGGTTGCGTCTGTCCACTGGCGCTGAATTGCCTCAGCCTTGATCCTCATCCGGCGATAGACGTTGTCTACCTGGCCATTGGCGCCTTCTTCAAACGCCACAAGGTACTGCGGGACGGGGATGAAGTTGATTGGGTTTGTGTCATCACCAGGCTGAACCATCATTACGGCTGTGCCGACAGACAGGTCAAGCAAGAACTCGCCCATAGCAATGTCAAAGTTTGACTGCTTCATGGTCGCAAAAAGCTTCTCGTTATAGACATCTAACGCAGCTTGAGCTTCAGGCTTACGGTCGTCAGGAATGTCCGGCCCCGGCTCTAAGCGGCACCACTTGCGCTGCGGGGGGAAGATTCCAGACTGGAGGCGGTTAGCAAAACGCTGAACTGAGTTGATGGCCGTCGAGTCAAAGACCCGGTTCATCTTCTTGGCGCCACCTACCTTGCCCTCCCAGTAACCGTCGTACAGGTTGCGCTGCGGCAAAGCAAACTCGTAGGCGTCCTCATACAAATCCCTGAAGTCGTCCTTCTTGCGAAGCGCCATGTCGTGACGCTTCAGTACATCTTCAACCTTTAGTCTTTCGGCCATTGCTAATCCTTTTTGTGCTTTGCGGCGAACGAACGGGCCGCTTCTTTGCTACCGAAGCCCCACGCTTTGAGGGCGAGCTTGAGGCGGGTGGGTCTACCTTTTTCGTCTGTGAGAGGCCCAGCCATGCCGCCAAATCGCGCAGCAAAGCTAACACGCCTCGGGTTCGTACCAGACTTAACGGGGGATTGGAGGTTGCCGCCTTCCTTGTTTTCAAAGTGCTTCCTGCCTGCTTCATTTAGTCCACCTTCCGGGTTTTGATGTTTCTTTTGTACCATTACTCGTACCACTCAATCATCAAGTGAGCCATGTGCGCTCGGCCACTTCTGTTTGTCAGCCTAAATAAATAAGTTGTCAGAGGCGCTAAAACATATTGGAATGAAAATGCAACAGCTCCACCAGCCTGATTACCAGACCCACCGGGAAGGAACTCTCCGGTCAAAGCCGTTCCGGTAGTAGTGACTGTCGGGTTGACGAGTATTGCGCTTGAGCTCGTATTGGTTGATGACCTATAACGATTGATGGCTGTAAATGATGTGCCACCAGTTACCGTTGCGTTTTCAAAAATAGTGAATTCCGCATCCCCACCACAAGCAACATCAAACACTAGGTGAGGATATTTACCCGTAGCCCAAGCAGCGGCAATGTTAATAGACGCATTATCAGCCAGTTGATTTGCATGGCCATTTAAGTAGTAAGCATAGAAGGCTCTACCTTCGTGCAACCTAATATGGTTAATGTCAGCAACTACAAATGGCTTTTCAGATCCAGCTACAACCTGGTTGCCATCTTTGTCAATAAATGTTGACGTAACAAATCTTGACTTTGTATTGTCAGATTCTCGCTGAACAATAATAGCCATTAGCTCTCATCATCCTCATCTAAGTGCATAGCCTTTTTCAAGTCCATGTCACTTGCTTTTTTACGGCCCTGTTCTTTGGCTAGCATCTTGGCTACTTTTTTGTGAAACGCCGTAGGCTTGCGCGGCATCTCATCTTCATCTTCTTCGCCCAGGTAGATTTCAATACTCATTATTTAGCCTTTGGCTTCATGGCAGTTTTGGCCGCCTTCTTAAATGCTTCCTCGGTCGGAGCGCCTTTGGAACCAGGCTTACGCATCTTCTCGCCTGAGCCCTCTTTTATACGCTCACGCTTTTCATGAATGTTGGCATAGAGTCCGGGTTTCATTTCTTGGCCATCCCTGCCTGAGACAGAGCAATTGCCACTGCCTGCTTTTGGCTTTTGACTACTGGGCCACCCTTGCCTGAGTGCAGGCTACCGGCCTTGTACTCACGCATAACCTTAGCCACCTTCTTTTGCATCTTGTCTTTTTTGTCCATTAGGATATCCCGGTTGATCCAAGTGTCTGCTGTCCTGTGCCTTGCTCTGGGTTTAGGCGTGCCTCAGATAACAAAGCACGGCCACCACGGCGAGCACGGCGGCGAGCTGCTGCATCTTCTGCTGCGGTTTGACCGGAGGGTTTTTCAGCCGGCTTTGTCACATCTCTCATTTGATCAGCAACAGTTCCCTGGCCGCCATCCTGGCGCGGCAAACCCAATACTTTTTTAATACCGCTAGCTGCTCCACTCATAATTAAGTCCTTTCTACGCCCATAGCGCCTAAAGTTTGAACACCAGTCTCAGGTGCTACACGCGCCTCAGACAACAACATTCGTGAGCCACCGCGCTGGCGGGAGCGTTTACGGGCAGCAGCCTGCTCGGACAAGTCCACTCGCTCTGCCTCAGCCTGGGCTGCTAGCCTAGCGTTTTCCTTGCGCTGCTCCTCAAGCTGACGCTCGGCTGCGCTGTTATCAGGTTTCTTGAACATTCCACTCATATCAGACCCTCGACATCATTAAGTAATCTACCCCGTCCACGCCGTACTTGCGTAAGACCCCGTCGCACTTAAAACCTATGGCATGAGCCCACTTCTCTGCGCGCTTATCCGTAGTTCTAACGGTTAATTGGATACGGTGCAATCCCATAGATATCATTGCGATATCCATCACCTTATAGCCAACCTTTGTAAGGGTTACAGGAATTTTCCTTACCTTCTCGTCTGGCACTAACCACGTCTCGGCAACACCCTTCCAGATAGACACAAACCCAAAGATGGCAATGGGCTCCATGTTTAGAAAGGCTGTCACTGCGCCACCCATAGCTGCCTGTGTTGTCAGCAAGTCTTTGACCTCGTCCGGCCTAGCAACCACTAAGACATCCTCGGAGTCAACCTTGATACGGTCTACGTGAGCAGGGGAGAAGGGCATAAAGAATAGCCCCTTTCGTTTGTTGGCTTGGTTTAGCCGTTCAGCGAGTACCGAAGATATCAAAGTCAGCGTTCACTACCGTTTGTGCTATCCGGGTATCTGCGGTCAGTCCACTCTTGGTCATGCGCTTATGCTCGCCACCACCAAGCAGAAGGTAGCCAAAGGCGTCGCCTACGTGTGAGTGTTCATTTTTATTTGGTGCATCGCGAAATCTTTCCTGTCCCGCACCTACCGCAATACGCTTAAAATGATACCCGCCGGCAAGGGCTTTCCGGAGGAGCTTGCATTGCCTATTCACAATCAAACCAGGCTTGCCATTGATTAGCCTTTGCATGGGCGCAGCCGATGCTTCCCGTCTAACCTTGAAGTCATTGCTATGTGTAGGCTGGGCTCTGAGCCCTAGTGTCCGCAGGTGGTCAAAGGCTGTTACCTCGTAGATCGCGTCCCTTTGCATACCAGCAGGGTCGCCCCAAAGCATAATCTGGCACTTAGGGAATCTAGCATTGAGCTCAGCCAATAGCTGCTGGCCAAAGCGTTCTAGTCCCATGTCAAAGGTTACGATCTCATGGACTATGACCCAGCGGCCATTGTTTAGCCTCTGGCCTATGACTGCGGCTGGCGTCA
>Ga0078894_10000807_pt1 | contig 22386 bp, 19 predicted proteins | sample LauGreSu1BDMLBSD_2_FD_67506 | JGI IMG/M metagenome (GOLD analysis project Ga0078894, IMG submission 67506) | Freshwater lake microbial communities from Lake Michigan, USA - Su13.BD.MLB.SD (version 4) (version 4) | ecosystem: Environmental > Aquatic > Freshwater > Lake | place: Lake Michigan... | reverse complement strand
AATGTAATCCCAATTAGGTTTTTCGCAGGGCATAAACTTGCTGGTTAGAGGGATGGTTTTGGGTTCGTTTTGCGCTGTTGCAGAAATGCATTGTGCACAGAAAATGATTGCAAGGAAGATATTTTTCATTTTGGGTTTGGGTTGGTAGGCGTGGTATTCAAATCTGATGCCAATTGTTGGAATCGATCAATCCATTCTTGGTTGTTCAGGATATTGGCGATCGATTTTGCATCGTTGATGTCGTTTGGTTCAGTCAACGCTTTTTGGTTATACAATTTCTGCCAAAGTTTTAATGAATGTGATGATTCAGCCAACAGTTCTGCATTTGGTTCTGATGTAATTTGGCTGCCAATATTTGCGTGTGATTTGACAATTTGTGTCGTTGCCTTGGCTTCTAAAAGAAGGTATAACTGTAGAACAAACGGATTGGTTTCGATGTTGCTGTTTTTGCAAATTTCAACGGCTGTTTGAGGCTGATTGATTGTCACTTGTTGGAAGCCTTTAACCAAATTACGCGCGGTAAAAATGGGCAATGTATTTTCTAGTGTATCTGCGTATTGGTAAGCCATGAGCCAATCTTGCCTATTGATAGCCGTTTGGAATCGCTGTTGAACTGTGGCTTTCGTTCCGTTGGCGTTTTGCTCGGAATCATTAATTTTCCTTTCGTTATTCGGGTTTTGAGCATCATCATTGGCCCCTTGTTTCGGGGTTGCATCACTGCGTTGAACGTCGTTTTTATTTCTTAGCTGATAGGTGTTGTTCGTAAAGTCATTCTGCAGCATCCAATTGGAAATATCGACAGGAATCATCGACTGATACTTTTGTAAAACGGAGGCGTTTTTTTCCGAATTATCGATGATTTCGGCGGGGAATTTCAAATATATTTCCCTACACCATAGAATGTAAAGTTTGGTTTCAACAATCGAAGGAGATAGTGAAAAGTGTTTTTCCCAGGTATCTGAGAACGATTGGAATTCTTGTAAAATTTCTAACTGCGATCCTTTTCCATTCAATACTTGGGGTAAATATTCTAAATAGGCATTGGCCGCTTTTTCGTGAAATGTCCAAGAGTGGGGGTCGATGGAACATAGGTCTTTATAAATTTTTGCCGCACCCATCCAGTTTTGGGATTTTTCAAGCAATTGGGCTTTGGCATATAGATAATCTTTATTGTTGGGTGAGTATTTCAAGGCTAAGTCCAGCTCATAAAGTGCCACGCCTATATTGGCCTTATGCATGGCTGACTGGGTTGTTTTGGAAGTGCTCGATGCGCCCGAAACAATTGCATTCCCAGAATTTATGGCGGCACTTGTATTCCCTTGATAATAAATGGAATAGTCTTTGGCCGACAATTGCGAGAGTCTAAAATACGCACCCGAAATAAATTGGGCATCGCTGTTTGCGGTTGGTAAGTCCATTTCGTTCCTTTTGGACATCGCTGTCTTTTGGAATGTATCGATGAGTTTCTGAAAAAGCTGTTGTGACTCGTGGAATGCTTCTTCTTGGAACTTCGACTCAGCGAGGAAATAATCGGATTTGAGTCGTGGTGATGCCACATTGGGATTTGCCGAAACATCGCTTTCGGGCATAGCAAGAAGAGTATCGGCTTGCGCCATAGAAATTGCAGGGAACAGGAATGCGCCCACTGCAAATAGGATCAAGAAAAGGTTGATTAGCCTATTGAGCTGAAATCCCCAATGCTGTATACTTGGCTGGCGATTTGGGCGCCACTGATCACCACAGAATTCCCGATCATACTGTCGTGACAGTTGAAATCGCGTAGTGAGCAATTCTCTTGTATGATACTGTTGCTGATGTTGCAATTTTCTAGCTTGGTTTTATTGCCAATGCTTACAAAAGGTCCAATTTGGCAGTTTTTCAAAGATACGCCATCTCCAATAAAGCAAGGTTCTACGATTGTAACACTTTCATCGAATCGAGAGGCTACGCCAACGAATTCTGCGGCTTTGTTTGCCAAAACGCGTTGGTTGGTATAGACGGTAGCGGCATAATTTCCGCAATCCAGCCACTCATCCACAGCACCAGGTACAAATTGCATCCCTTTGGCTTTCATGTTTTCCATGGCATTGGTGAGTTGGTATTCGCCTTTTTCCTTTAGGTTATTGTCGATTAGATATTGGAGTTCGCTTTCCAAAGTTTCGCCGCTCTTGAAATAATAGATACCGATGATGGCCAAGTCAGAAACAAATTCCGTAGGCTTTTCGATAAAATCGGTGATGATATTGTCTTCGTTGTATTTCACAACGCCAAAAGAACTTGGATTATCAACTTTATGTACCCAAATCACTCCGTCTTTGGTTTTGTCGAGGTTAAATTCGGTTTTGAATAAAGTATCGGCGAAAGCCACAATCACATCGCCTTTTAGGCATTCACGGGCACAAAGAATGGCATGGCCTGTACCTTCTGCAATGTCTTGGTAGAAGATTTTTCCTTCGGCGCCTACGCTTTTTGCGATGTCTTTGAGTTCGCTTTCTACGGCATCGCCAAAACGACCTACGACGAAACCAATTTCTTCAATGGGCTCACCACACACGTCGGCTATGTCTTTAATTAGCCAATGAACGATGGACTTGCCGCCGACTTTGATTAGGGGTTTGGGGGTCGTAAGGGTATGTGGCCGCATGCGTTTTCCCATTCCGGCCATGGGGATAATTAATCTCATCTTAGTTGTGTATTTGAAGTGTAAAAATTGCCGCAAAGGTAAGGATTGCGTATTAATTTAATGTTAGGAAGGCTTAACGCCCGTGCTACCGTAACCGCCGGCGCCTCTTTCGGTGGTATTGAGTTCAGTGGAAATTTCCCATATTACTCTTTCATACTTGGCGACAATCATTTGTGCGATGCGTTCTCCGTTTTGGATCTCGAAGGTTTCTTGTCCGTGATTGATGAGCAGCACTTTGATTTCGCCCCGGTAATCTGCGTCGATGGTTCCTGGGCTGTTCAGGACGGTAATTCCGTGTTTTAGGGCCAGGCCGCTTCGCGGCCTGACTTGCGCCTCGTGCCCTTCGGGCAGCTCAATGAACAACCCAGTAGGAATCAAAATCCGAGCTCCGGGCATGAGTGAAATAGCGTCGTCAATATTGGCATGTAAATCCATGCCCGCACTGAAATCTGTCTGATAGGCGGGGTTGGGATGAGAAGATTGATTGATGATTTTTACGTTGCACATAATACTATTTTAGGATGAAAGATTTCGGGCGAATCTCTTTTCGAGCACATATAAAACGCCAATGTATATGGGGACCAATATCCAGTATGCGGCATGATGGATATTTGGAAAAGCATGAGGTAAAAACGTAATTGGACCTACAGATACCAGTAAGGTCATAAGTATTATGGGTAGCTGATAAGGAATGGGGTAGTATTTCTGACCAAACCAATAACCCAATATCACCAAAGTAGCGTACGCTGCGAGTGTGGTATAGGCTGAGGCAACAAATCCGTACTGTGGGATAAAAATGTAGTTTCCAACAATGGTGACAATGGCGCCAAACAGTGCAATGAGTCCGCCCATTTGTGTTTTTCCTGATAGCTTATACCAAATACTGAGGTTGTAATAAATCCCCAAACAAAGGTTTGCACACAACAAAACGGGGACAATACTCAGGCCTCTTACGTTTTCGTAATACAGAGGTTTTCGCAATAACAAAGGTGCCAACCAGGGCATACAAATCATCGTGAGTAAATATATTCCACCGCTCACGTAAACAAAATATCGCATCACAAAAGCATAGGTATCAGGCGCATCTTTATCGCCCGCTTTTCCAAAAAAGAAGGGTTCGGCCGCAAATCGAAATGCCTGCACAAACAGGGTTAAAATCAAACTCAATTTATAGAAGGCACTGTACATACCGGCTTCTGCATCACCCGCATTGGCTGGAATCATTTCCTTGAGTAAAATACGATCCAAGGTTTCGTTGATCATACCTGCCAATCCAACAATTACCAATGGCAAGGAGTAACGGAGCATTGTTTTGAGCAATCTAAGGTCGAGACCCCATTTTAGGTTTTGCCATGTTTTTGATAACAAGGGTATCGTAATGAGTGAGGCCAATAGGTTGCTTAGAAAAATATTGGAAATCATATTGGCCGGTTGAGCCTGTTCCATGCACCAAACACCAAATGCCAACGCTTGTGAGCTGCTGCCGCTTTCGGGGGAAGTGAGATAATCTCCTAGCCAAGGACAAGCAACCAAAAAGAAGAGGTTGGCGCCAATATTAACGGCAATGTTTGTGAGTCGGATCCAAGCAAATGACCAAGGTTTTTCTTGCTGACGTAGCCAGGCGAATCCCAATGCGGTAATGGCATCAGCGGCTAATATTAAAGCAAAGTATGATGCGAATTGAGGAAACTGAGGATACCCAATCCAGTGCATGATTTCAAAGCCAAAAAGACGCGAAATAAGCACGGCGGTTAAGCCAGTAATAATTAGTGTATGCGCTGCGGTGGCAAGGACTTTGGCGGGCTGACCGGTTTTTTTGGAGAAATGGAAGAAGGCTGTTTCCAGACCCATGGCAAAAACGATGGCTAAAAAACTCGCATAAGTAAACATCACACTCACGATGCCATAATCGGCGGCACCGGATAGTTTACTGAGATAAAGGGGTACGAGGAGAAAGTTCAAAAAACGACCTAGCATCGTGCTAAGACCATAAACGGCGGTTTGGGAAGCCAGTTTTTTGATTACACTCATGGTGCGAATATAGTATTTGTAGGCAGGTATTGACTCAGGTATTCCTTGGCGAGCGGACCTTGGTTAAACAGCAAATCGATGCCGGAAACTTCGCTACGAAAGCCGAATTTGACGTCAAACACTTGGGGGTAGGGTTTTATTTGGATGATGTTTTGTTGGATTTCCTTTGATGTTGAGTCGAACGAACTCAGTCCAAGTTGCGTAAATAACAATTGATTCCAGGGATAAATTAAATCGGATAGCATGACCGGCTGTACATCAAGAATCGACCAAAAACGGTAGTCGTAGTATTCGAAAAAAGGCGATTTTCCGTAAGCCGTTTGCCAAGCGTGCTTGTGATCCCTAATCCAGTTTTCGTTGTAGTTGATGCGCACTTGGGTGAGAGGATTGTGCTTGTCGTCCTGTGTAATTGGAACCGTTAACGTTTGAATATTGTTAGGCCCCGCGATGTTATATCGATTGGGTTTATTCAGCGCCGAAAAGGGTGCAAGGTTGGTTATGGGCTGAATGTCCGCTGAATTTGATGGGTGATTTAGCTGTTCAACGGGGCTTGGAGAATTTGTTATCAAAGGAATTTCCGCATTGCCACAAATCCCATCAACAATGGATTGAATAGAAGGCAGCAATGGCGAAGTCTCTTTTTTCACAGCGAAATATCAATTGGATTGAACAAGGGTTTCACGGTGAGTATATCGGGACAGATTTGTAATAAATCCTTGAAAGTTTTTTTCAGGATGGGGTGCTTTTTTTGCGGAATAATTTCTGCGATCGGCGCAAGGACAAAACGACGTTCATGCATCATCGGATGAGGAACAGAAAGGTTTTTGTCGCGAATAATTTGATTGTTATATAGCAATATATCGATATCAATTATCCTTGGCCCCCACTTCATCGTTCTATGTCGTCCCATCTGCTTTTCAATCCTCAAACAGCGCTCAAGGGTTTGTAAAGGAGTGAAAGGTGTAGTAATACAAATGGCGATATTCAAAAAAGCGGGTTGATCTTCATTGCCCCAAGCGGCGGTTTCGTAAACACTTGATACGCGGGTTATCGGACCTATTTGTTGGATAATTTGAACCATGGCCAAAGCCAAATGCTGGGTTCTATTTCCCATATTTCCACCCAAACCTAGGACCACTTGATTTTCGATGTTCATCGCGGTTGCGAAGATAAACAGAAGCGCGGGGTTGCAAGAGAAAACCTATTTTTGTAGTTAATGAAAAAGTACATTATCGTTTTGATTTGCCTTTTTTGGGCTAAAATTGGACAGTCGCAATCCATTATTAGGGGATTCAATACCCAGCAAACACCGCTTTGGGAAATGCGTTCATTCAGCAACGACCCCTTGAAAGTGAGGTATTATACATTTCCAAATGGACTTACCCTAATCACATCAAACCAAAAAATATCGCCAAGGGTTTATACGATGATTGCGGTGCGGACGGGTTCAAAGAACGACCCATCAACCAATACGGGTCTTGCGCACTATTTGGAGCACATGTTGTTTAAGGGAACCGATAAATACGGTAGTTTGGATTGGGCCAAGGAAGAACCACTGCTGAAACAGATCGATGGCCTTTATGAATTGTACAATCACACAACTGACCCCAAAACGCGAAAGAATATTTATCGCGCGATCGACAGTATAAGTCAGGCCGCGGCCAAGTTTGCCATCGCCAATGAATACGATAAAATGTGTCAGGCTCTGGGTGCAGAGGGTACCAACGCATTTACCAGCACGGACGAAACGGTTTACATCAATGATATTCCATCAAACATGGTCAGTAAGTGGCTGAGTTTGGAGGCGGAGAGATTCCGCAAGCCCATCTTAAGATTGTTTCACACGGAATTGGAAGCGGTGTATGAGGAGAAGAATATTTCTTTGGACCGCGATGGCGATAAAGTCTACGAGAAGTTATTCGCCGAGTTGTTTAAGGGTCATAATTACGGCTTGCAAACTACCATTGGAACGGTGGAACATTTGAAAAACCCTAGTTTGGAGGCCATTCGCAACTATTACAACGAGTATTATGTCCCCAATAATATGGCGATCATTATGAGTGGCGATTTTGATCCCGATGCTGTGGCGGCGGAAGTGGCGGCGAAGTTTTCCTATATGCAGAAAACGGATATCATGTCGTATGTATTTAAGGAAGAGACATCAATCAATAAAGAGAGAAGCTTTGATGTTGTTGGACCGGATGCAGAGAACGTTACCATTGGATTTCGGATTCCAAATGCAGGCACTGAGGAAGCACGCGCGGCAAAGTTGATCGATTTGCTTTTGAATAATTCTGTGGCGGGCTTTATCGATTTGAACCTGGTAAAAGATCAAAAATTACTTTCGGCCAATAGCGGAGTGGAGCAAATGATGGATTACGGGGTGTTTATGCTTACCGGCAAGCCCAAAACTGGCCAGACATTAGAAGAAGTCAAAGATTTATTATTGGGACAGTTGGAAAAAATTCGCAAAGGCGAGTTCGACAAATCGATGTTGGATGCAATTTTATTGAACGAGGAGATATCGAACATTACGAAGTTTAAAGACAATGAAAGTCGTTGCTTCTTTTTGAAAGACGCCTATGTTCAAGGGATCGATTATCGTGATGCATACAATGATTTGGCTGCGATGCGCGAGATGAATAAGGATTTCATTGTGGACTTTGCAAATTTGTTTTTGAATCAGGATCGCATCGTGATTTATAAGCGCAAGGGCGAAAGCGCTGTGGCGGAGAAAATCGAAAAACCTGAGATTCATGCGGTGGAATTGAATCGCGACAAACAAAGTCAGTTTGTAAAACAGTGGTTGGCGATGCCATCTCAGACCATTCAGCCGCTAACCGTTAATTTAAAAGAGGTTGTAAAGCGCGAATATGTGGGGCCTGCGGTTCTAAATTATGTTCAAAATGCCGACAACAAATTGTTCAGTCTCAGTTATCGATATGATTATGGGAAGTGGCACAATAAGTCGCTTTCACTGGTCGCCCCTTACATGAAATTGGTGGGTACCAAGGGTTATTCTGCGGCGGATGTGAGCAAGGCATTTTATCGTTGGGGTTGCAAATTTGCCTTTATGGAGGGCAATGACCATTACAATATTTCCATTGACGGTCCGGAGGAGAATTTTGATTCAGCGGTGTGGTTATTGGATCGATTGATGAATGAGCCTGCCGTGGATGAGGTGGTTTGCAAGCAGTTGTTGCAGGATGTTTTGAAAAATAGGGCAGATGCAAAACTCAATCCATCAGCAATTCGTCGTGCTCTATCTCAATATGCGATTTATGGCCCTCAGAACCCGATGACATGGACTTTATCGAATCAAGAATTGGAGAAAATGACGGCGGAAGACATCGTGAAACTGTTGAAAGGATTTAAAAGCATCAAGCATTCTGTGGACTATTACGGACCTAGGGAACAGGTGGCACTGGCAAAAACAATTTTGACTTTACATGCACTTCCTGCGGATCAAACGAAGCATGAATTGGCGTTTGATTTGAGTAAATCTAAGTCGGTAGATCAGTTATTCAAAGAGCAAACACAAACGGCGCGCTCGGTCTATTTTGTCCATTATTCTCAAGTTCAGGCCAGCATCAACTGGTTTTATAAGAGTTCGGTTGTGAATGAATCAGAAGCGGCAATTACTACTGCATTCAATCAGTATTTTGGAGGTGATATGAGTAGTGTGGTATTTCAGAATATTCGCGAAGCCAAGGCATTGGCATACAGTACCTATGCTGTTTACAATTCGGCTAGTATGAGAAATAAGCCAAATATTATGATGGGTTATGTTGGAACGCAAGCGGATAAATTTCACGATGCAATTGGTGCGATGAATGAGTTGCTAACGGGTTTACCGAAAAACGACGATATATTTTCTTTGGCCAAGCAGAGTTTAATCAATCGAATGGAAACGAATCGTATCAAGCCAGAAGAATACATTGGTGCCTTGCATTCTCAGGAGGAAATGGGATTTTCTACTACTGTTCCTGACATGAAAATGTATGCGGCATTGCCGAATTTACAGATGGGAGATATCGTAAAGTTCCACCAAGAAAGAGTTAGCGGTAAACCATACACGCTGGCCGTTGTAGCTGATCGTAATCGTGTTACAAATGCAGATTTGAGTCGATACGGTAAGGTAACAGAGCTAACCTTAGAACAGATTTTTGGATATTGATGTCATTTTTTTGCGATTTTCGTCGAAAGTAATTGGTGAATGGCAAAAATTACAATTGAAAAGTTGTTAATTTTGTTATTGGTTGATTCAGTCGACCTTATTGATTATGAAAACAAAACAATTGAAATGGGGATTTTTTGGTTTGATGTTGGCCATGGGAACATGGGCAATGACATCTTGTGAAACGGGCTCTACCGTGTCAACCGCTAAATTGGGTAAGCCATCGTTACAATCATTTGATTTTAAGACAGTGAACACACCCTATGGTAAACTTAATATTGCTGATTTAATGTTGTCTAAGTCATTTAAGTCTGCAACGTTTAATGGGGGTTTTGGATTTCCAGGTGGAACTGTTGATGAGGATATGCAAGCGGCTGCAACAGCCTATTCTAATGCTGGTGCGCAATTGGGCCGGGTTTTATTTTATGACAAGCGTATGAGTTTGAATAATACTGTGGCATGTGGTAGTTGTCACCATCAAGAATTGGCTTTCAGTGATATGGCATCGTTGAGTGCGGGTTTTGGTGGTCGTAAGACACATAGAAACAGCATGGCGATTACTAACCCGGTTGTTTTCAGTAACTTATTTTGGGATTCAAGGGCAAATTCTCCTATGGATTTGAGTTTGCGTCCAGTATTTGATCACATCGAAATGGGAATGGAGTCAGACGAGATGTTGGAAACCAAATTGGCTGCCACAGATTTCTACCCTGAACTTTTTAAAGCGGCTTTCGGCTCTACGGAGGTAACGCGTAAGAAAGTGTCTTTCGCAATTACACAATTCCTCAGTTCAATGATCACAAAAAATTCAAGATTTGATGTGGCGGTTGCAAGAGAGTTGACATCACGCGGAATGAATAACGGAGGATTTAACAACTTGAATACGCATTTTAGTTTTGATATTGCTGCTGCACAGTTTTCAAACTTTAATGCCCTTGAGCAAATGGGTAAGGATTTATTCTTCAGCGATCGCGCTCGTTGTAGTCGTTGTCATACCGGTGAAAATCTCTCTGCACCAGAAGATCCAGGAAGTGGATATTCCGGACCTACAATTGCTGGTACTGCTAACATTGGTTTGGATAGAACTTATTCGGATAATGGAAAGGGTAATGGTAAATTCAGGATTCCTAGTTTGAGGAATGTTGAAATCACTGGACCTTATATGCATGACGGTCGTTTTGCCGATTTGGATCAGGTGATTGATCATTATAGTCGTGGAATTCAGCCCCACCCTCACTTGGATAAGAATTTGATGGTTACAGGTGGTAGCGCCCCTGTAAGATTGAATTTAACGCAAGAGGAAAAGGATGCTTTGGTTGCATTTTTACGCACCCTAACGGATGTATCCTTCATAACTGATAAGAAGTTCAGCGATCCTTTTGCCAATTAATTTGGCATTAATTACATTGGTTATTATCGGGTGCTGAAATGACAGAAATTTCTAGCAACGCAATTACAATTTTTATTCCATCGGGGGCAGGAGCACCCGGGTTTGCTGGGATCTTCCGCTGCTTGCAATCCGAGCCCAATTGGCGAATCATAGCCGGTGACTGTCAGCCAAATCCTTATGGCAAGGCTTTAGCGGATGAGTTTTTTTTAATGCCTCCATCTAGCGATGAGGGGAAGTACATGGAAGCGCTATTATCGATTTGTTCTTCGGAATCTGTTGATGTCATCTTGCCGATAACAACGCGGGAATTGGATGTTTTGGCCAAACATGCAGCCTTAATCGAGACGGCTGGGATGAAATTGATTTTATCTACTTTGATTGCGCTCAACACTGCGAACAACAAAGGATTATTGGCTGCATTTGCAAAGAAATTAATGTTGCCCGTGCCCGCATTTGAGGTAGTTAAGGATAGGCTTTCCTTTGCGGCGGCGGTCAAAAGACTATCACCCAATGGAGAAAAGGTTTGCTTTAAACCGGTAACAGGAAATGGGAGTAGGGGCTTTGGAATCATTGTAAAAGACCACAGTGAATCGGAGAGTGATTTGGAGAATAAGGCGGGTATTATGCCATTAACTCTTGAGGAGTGGCTCTTTAGAATTCCAGAGAAATTTGAAACGGAGTGGCTCATTTCTGCTTTTTTGCCCGGAAAAGAATATTCTGTTGATATGCTTTGTGATCATGGCAAGACATTGTTCTGTGTGCCGCGAAGTAGGGATAAAATGATTGGTGGTATTAGTGTTGCGGGGGTATTAGATAGAAATTTTGGGCTTATCGCATTTTGTATACAGCTGGCTCAAGCATTGGAATTGCACGGACCCATCGGCATGCAATGGAAGGAAGACAGTGAGGGTGTCCCACATCTATTGGAAATCAATCCAAGACTTCAAGGAACCACGTCGGTATTGGCTTTGGCGGGTTTGAATATTCCAGTACAAGCGGTAAAAATGGCAATGGGCGAAACGCTTTCACAGCAATCGGCCGACATAGAATGGGGCAAGAGATTTGTTCGATTTTGGGATGAAAGAATCACAGAATAAAATTCCTTTTGTCTAGTTTTAGGAATCTAAGTATCTTCGCAACATCATGAATACTAAAAAGCGTAACACCACAGGCTATTGGGCACTTTGCATCGTTAGCGGATTGGCACTTACTTACTTCACGATTTTCCAGCCCGAAGCATTCTGGTTGGGATTGCCTACATTCTTCGGTGGCTTGGCCATGGCGATGGATTGGGTTTAATCTTATTTCATTAATTTTCTTTCATTTAGGGAGTAGTTTACTTCCACAATTGATTAATTTGCAACAATGGCAAATCAAAACTGGTTCGATTTCGAAAAAGATATTGTTGAGTTGATGGATCAACTCGAAAAAGCCAAGGATACCCACGAAAAGGGTAAATTGGACATGACGGATACGGTTTCTACGCTTGAATCCAAGGTAGAAGAAGCTAAAAAAGCGATTTATACCAATTTGTCGGGTTGGCAAAAAGTACAAATCAGCCGCCACCCAGAAAGACCGTATACATTAGATTATATCGAGAATATTGCCACGGATTTTATCGAATTGCATGGCGATAGACACGTTAAGGATGATAAGGCGATTGTAGGTGGATTTGCCAACATTGACGGTAAGCCATTTATGATTATCGGTCAGCAAAAGGGTAGAAACACCAAACAACGTCAGCTCCGTAATTTTGGAATGCCCAATCCCGAGGGATATCGCAAAGCTTTGCGTTTGATGAAGATGGCGGAGAAATTCAATGTTCCGGTATTGACATTGATCGACACGCCGGGGGCATCGCCAGGATTAGAAGCAGAGGAACGCGGTCAGGGTGAAGCAATTGCGCGGAACCTTTTGGAAATGAGTGTATTGAAAGTCCCTGTAATTTGCATCGTAATTGGTGAAGGTGCTAGCGGTGGTGCATTGGGAATTGGTGTTGGTGACCGTGTATTGATGATGGAATATACTTGGTACAGTGTAATTAGTCCTGAAAGTTGTTCTAGTATCCTTTGGCGTACATGGGAGATGAAGGAGCGTGCTGCCGAGGCGTTGAAGTTGTCAGCAACTGATATGCTTACAAATGGTTTGGTTGACGGTATCGTCCCTGAGCCATTGGGTGGAGCGCATCATCAGCCTGAAGTCGCTTTCGCCAATGTCAAATCTGCTATATTGGAGAATTTTGCTCAGTTGGAGCATATGGATCCAGAAGAGAGAATACAGCAAAGAATTGCGAAGTTTTCTCAAATGGGTGTCGTTGTAAATGGTTGATTTTCCTCTATGGGGAAACGATTTATAAACTAAGAAATCGCCATGAGCAATCGCATAACATCGCTTTTTAATATCGAATACCCAATTATTCAGGGTGGAATGATTTGGTGTAGCGGTTGGGAATTGGCGAGTGCCGTTTCCAATGCTGGTGGTTTGGGTTTGATTGGCAGTGGAAGCATGTATCCAGAGGTGTTGCGGGCCCACATTCAAAAATGTAAGGCAGCTACATCGAAGCCATTTGGGGTAAATGTGCCATTGTTATACCCAGATATCGACAAGCATTTAGAGATTATCGTGGAGGAAGGGGTAAAAATCGTTTTTACCAGTGCGGGGAATCCAGCAAAATATACAAGTTGGCTAAAGGAGCGAGGCATTACGGTGGTTCACGTGATTGCGAATACCAAGTTTGCAAAAAAGTGTGAAGATGCGGGTGTTGATGCTATTGTCGCGGAGGGTTTTGAAGCGGGTGGACATAATGGCCGTGAGGAGACAACCACAATGTGTTTGATTCCGATGATTGCGGACTGTGTAGATGTCCCGGTAATTGCGGCGGGAGGCATTGGATGTGGCAGAACGATGGCTGCGGCGATGTGTTTGGGTGCTTCGGGTGTTCAGGTTGGAAGTCGTTTCGCGGCATCCGTCGAGAGCAGTGCTCACCTAGCGTTCAAGGAGCAGATAATTTCGGCAAAGGAGGGTTCTACGGAGCTTACTTTAAAGGAAATCACTCCGGTTAGACTTTTGAAAAATCCATTTTTTGAAGCGGTGGATGCGGCTTATGCTGCGGGTGCTTCGGTGGAAGAATTGAAAACATTGTTGGGTAGAGGTCGGGCAAAAAAAGGCATGTTTGAGGGTGATTTGGAATCAGGAGAGTTGGAAATCGGACAGATTAGTGCTCGATTAGATCGCATCGAAACGTCGTCAGAAATCGTTTCACAAATGATAACAGAGTACCGAACAATTGCAAGAAATAATCCATTTTTTGGGTTTTAAATTTGATAAGGATGGAACTGAAGCAAGAAACATGGAAGGTAATTTACTGTTCGAGTAGGCAGGAAAAAAAGGTAAAAATCTACTTGGAGCAGCGTGGCGTGATTCATTATTTGCCATTGATTAACAAGTTGCGCATCTGGAGTGATCGAAAAAAATGGGTGGAGATGCCGTTGTTTAATTCCTATGTTTTTGTGAAACCCACCGAAATACAACGGGATTTGGTTTTGCAGGTTCCTGGTGTTGTGAAATATCTGAGGTATAATGGTAAAGATGCCGAGGTTCCTGAAAAGGATGTTGAACTGATTCAGCGGTTGATTGAAAAAGGATATCAGATTCAACAGCATGATATGAGTGCTCGATTGGAAGCGGGTGATTTGGCGGAAGTGTTGGATGGTCCTTTTAAAGGTCAGGAAGTGGTAGTTCATTACACAGAAGATGAGGCCTTTGTTATCGTATCAATTGAAGGGCTATCGAGCAGTTTAAAGGTGAATTTACCGCGAGAAGTATTAAAATTGAATAAAAAACGCAAGCAGCGCGACAAAGCACTATGGTAGGAAATACGATTTTATTGCTTTCACCACATACGGATGATGCAGAATTGGGCTGTGGCGCCACCATTAGCAAGTTGGTCCGCGAGGGTAAAACCGTTTATTATGCCGCTTTTAGTGCCTGTGAACAGAGTGTTTTGGATGATTTTCCGAAGGATATCCTCATTCATGAGGTAAAAGAGGCTACAGCAGCGCTGGGCATCAAACCAGAAAATTTGTTTTTGTTTCGATATGAGGTGCGCACGTTCAATTATCGACGTCAGGAAATACTGGACGATTTGATCAAATTGCGGGAGACACTGAAGCCAGACACGATTTATATGCCTTGTTTGCACGACATCCATCAAGACCACAAAACGATGGCGGAAGAGGCGTTGAGGGCGTTCAAGTTTTGTAATATTTTCTGTTATGAGTTGCCATGGAACAATTTGAATTTCAACACTGCGGCTTTTGAAGTGGTGAGTGAAGACGATGCTCAATGCAAGGTGAATGCACTGTCGAAGTATAAAAGTCAGGCACACAGACCTTATGCCAACGAAGAGTTTTTGCGGAGTCAGTTGCGAATGAGAGGCGTTCAAGTTTCGCGGAGGTACGCCGAGGTTTTCGAGGTGGTTCGATTGATTTCTGAATGATGCGATAATGGCGAACAATCTCGAATCGGGTGGGCATCCAAAGGGAGCCGCAGCTTGGTTTGCGGGATTGGTTATTTTGGTAGTGGCGGTTGCCGCCGGGTTGCGATTTTATGATTTGTTTGCGTTGCCTTTAACGAACGATGAAACGTCTGCGTTGATGCGTTTGAATGCAAAATCGGTTTCTGAGTTGTTGGGGACGGTGGTTTGGAACGACGGACATCCGATGTTGGTTCAGGTATTTCTGTGGTACTGGACAAAATGGTTTGGCACAGCAGTCTGGGTGGTTAAGTTGCCTTTTTTATTGTGCGGTTTGGGTTCGGTGATTTTAATGATTCGCATTGGAATTCGGTTGAGCGCGGCTTGGGCTGGTTTATTGGCTGCTGCGATGCTGGCTACTTTGCAGTTCCCGCTGATGTACAGTGAAATTGCGCGTCCTTATGCACCGGGTTTGTTGCTTTCATTATGGGCATTTTATGTTTGGTTGCGATGGTTGGAGGTATGTAAAACGGAGGTGGCAGGCATCAATTTATGGGCAAAGCCATTGATATTGTTGTCGATAGCGGGGTATTTGGGCGCCTCAAATCACTATTTCAATGGGTTAATATTGGCCTTGTTATTTATTTCGGGGTTGATGATTTTGCCGAGAAACCGATGGATTCGCTATCTATGGCCTTGGTTGTTAGGTACAGCGTTGTATATGCATCAAATCGGGATTTTTATGCATCACTTGCAGGTGGGAAGTCCGGGATGGTTGCAGGTCCCGATATGGAAATCGCTGTTCAAGCACTTCATGTATTGTTTTGGCTATTCTCTTTGGCCTATCCATGCGTGGTTGCTGGGTGTTTTATTGGGCGAGTTGATTCAAAAGCGGAAGATAAAATGGTTGGGATTTGACCAAACACAGGCGGGATTGAAAGGCAGTTCCTCTGTCGCTGATGGATCGGATTTGAGTGAAAAGCATCAGAAAAGGGCAATCAATCGTGTAATTTGGCTATTGTATTTGGCGCCGCTTGTCATTGCGTATTTATACTCTGTATATAGGGCTCCAGTGTTTCAGGATTCTGTATTGTTGTTCTCGTTTGGCTTTGGGATACTAGGTTTTGCCTTGTGGGTGGATCGAAGAGTGTTGAGTTTGCGTCTGAAGGCGGGGTTGGTTGTGCTTACGTTGTTGGTCAATTTGTACGTGTTGCTTGTGGATCGCAATCATCGGGAGTTGTTCAACAATCAGTCTTATGATGCCGCTGTGAAAACCCTTAAGCGCTGGAAAGTAGTAGACGATGTTTCGCGGGGCGATGCGATGTGGGTTTATGGATTTGAGTCGTTTTTTATGAAATATCATGCCCATGAGTTGGGTTTGGCGTTGGGTAAATGGCAAAAGAACGGGGGCGATTTGCAATATTTCAGGGATGAAACGGTGGATTATGCATCGTTCAGAAAAAAGTTGACAGCGGTTAAGGGCGACGATTTTTACTATTTGAATATGGTGGGTATGGATCCCATGTTGCGGGTTTGGATTCAGCGTGCGTTTCCTGTTTTGCGCAGTGAGTCGATGGGCCCGGGGTATCATATCATGCATTTTTCCAAGGTCGTTGAGGGCAATTCAGGTTCCGGTTATCTGGGCGGTGGTGTTTCGCCTGTTTGGAGCGGACAGCTTGCGTTGAGGGGCGACATCGATTCGAGTCAGTATCGTCAAGTGTTGGCTGTTTCAACGGATTCATTGGGCGAGCAACGATACAGTGCGGAGTTTGTGGCTGTTGCCGTTGTTGAGTTGGATACGTTGTTGCTGAGGAGCAAGAACTTGCGGTTGGTTGTGATAATAAAAAATGGGGCTGGCGAAAACATTAGATATTTGGACCAAGGCATCGGAAATATGAGTTATGAAATGGGCGAGGTAGAGGTTTTGGAAGGTGGAAGATGTAGAGTAAATCTCTATTTGGCAGGCAGGTTGGTGGATGTGGAATGGGGAGGCGAGGGAATTGAAGGGCAAGGAGTGTTGAGGGGGATCGGAACGGGTCTTGCATCGAACATAAATCATTTTGCTACGAGGGGGTACGACATGCAGATTTTCATCGACAATGCGGGAAGAAAGCCTGTTGGGGTGAAATCGTTGCGCATTGATTTTTGGCCGGGCAATGGATCGGTTTATGGATTGGTGAATCCTGTGATTCCGTAAAAGTGGACATTTGAGTGCGTTAATGGAAGTGGGGATGGGTAGAATGCGGTTATTTGATTAATTTCGCAACCAATGGGAATCCTATCACAAGTGATTTTTGCCCTGATTTTGGGTGTTGGAAGTTGGATCTTTGCTGGTCGTGTAAAATTCATCCGCAGGAATATTTTTTTGGGAAAGAAACAGGATTTATCGGACAATCCGGCGGCGCGATGGAAGCAGATGGCGTGGGTTGCGATGGGTCAGAGCAAGATGGTTCGCAGGCCCATAGCGGGGTTCTTTCACATCTTGATTTATGTGGGCTTCGTATTGATCAACATTGAGGTATTAGAGATTTTAATTGATGGATTGTTGGGCACACACCGATTTTTTGCCCATTATTTTGGTTCGATTTACGATGTGGCAATAGGGTTTTTTGAGATTTTGGCGTTTGGCGTTTTGGTTGCTTGTGTGGTTTTCTTAGGACGTCGTTTCGTGACCAAGGTGCCTCGATTGCAGATGCCGGAGTTGAAGGGTTGGCCGATAAAGGACGCTACAATTATTTTGGTGGTTGAGATTGTGTTGATGGGTGCTTTGTTAATGATGAATGCGGCGGAGCAGATGTTGGTGAATAGGGATTTAATGGTGGGACATGGCAGTTTTCCTGTGAGTCAGTATTTGGTAGGATTTTTTGATGGATTCAGCGATGGGTCGGTTCATATGATTGAGCGATTGTGTTGGTGGTTCCATTTTGTGGGCATCGTAGTGTTTTTGAATTATGTGCCATACAGCAAGCATTGGCATATCATCATGAGTTTTCCGAATGTGTATTACACGCCATTGAAGCCGAAGGGTGAATTTGAGAATTTGGGTTATGTAACCACGGAGGTAAAATTGATGATGGACCCGGCGGCGCAGCCGCCGGACGGGTATGAACCGCCGGCCGGTTTTGGGGCGAAAGACGTGCAAGATTTGACTTGGAAAAACTTGATGGACGCTTACACTTGTACTGAATGTGGAAGGTGTAGCAGTGTTTGTCCGGCCAATCAAACAGGGAAATTGTTATCGCCGAGAAAGGTAATGATGGACACAAGAGATCGTTTGGAGGAAGTGGGTAGAGGCATTGATGCAGCGAAGAAGTTGGCCCAACAGAATGGCGAGGTTGTAACCATTGCGGCTGATAAAAATGCTGCAGAGGTAGCCCGTTTTGAGGATGGCAAGGACTTGCATAGTTATATCAGTACGGAGGAATTGTGGGCTTGTACAACGTGTAACGCATGTGCTGAAGCTTGTCCGGTGAATATCAATCCGGTGGATATCATCGTTCAGATGCGTCAGTATCAAGTGATGGAAAAGAGTGCTGCGCCGAGCGAATTAAATAACATGTTTACCAATTTGGAAAACAATGGTGCCCCTTGGCAGTTCAATCAAATGGACAAGGGGAATTGGGTTGAAGGGTAAGCTTGTTTTAGGTTGAACGGAGCTCATTTTGGGGGCCTGAATAAAGGGATCGCTATTGGGTCCTTGGTATTCTGAAAAAAGGGAAGGAACCCTCGCAGTTTTATTGTATTTTTGAAGGGCAATGAACACATTTCATTTATTATCTTTTCTGGGTGGCCAAGAAATGATCATTCTTTTGGTTCTCGTTTTGTTGCTTTTTGGCGGCAAAAAAATTCCTGAATTAATGCGCGGTGTAGGCCGTGGCATTAGAGAGTTTCAAGATGCTAAGAATAACGTTAGCACCGAGATTCGCAAGGGAATGAACGAAGATCCAAAAGAAAACAAAGAGTAATCTTGGAACACTACAGCCGGATTTCAGCAATTCGGGAAGACCTGAACTCAGGCCGTGTGACTTGCGCGGCGCTGGTAGATTATTACCTAAAAAATATTGCGGACAATCAGCATTTGAACGCCTTTTTGGAGGTTTGGGGTGATGAAGCAAAGGCAAGGGCAATAGAAATCGACAGTAAAGTTAAAGCAGGCACCGCAGGTCGTTTGGCCGGTGTTGTGATTGCTTTGAAAGATGTTTTGTCGTTTCGAGGCCATAAAGTGAGTTCTTCCTCAAAAATTTTACAAGGATTTGAATCGATTTATTCGGCGACAGTAGTTCAGCGATTGTTGGACGAGGATGCCATTTTCATTGGTCGTACCAATTGTGATGAATTTGCAATGGGTGCGAGTAACGAGAACAGCGCTTTTGGACCGGTGTTGAATGCTGCGGATCCATCGCGTGTGCCAGGAGGTTCTTCTGGGGGTAGTGCGGTAGCAGTTCAAGCGAATATGGCTCACGCTGCCTTGGGAAGCGATACTGGCGGTTCTATTCGTCAGCCCGCAGCTTTTACAGGGATTGTTGGATTAAAACCTACTTACGGATTGATTTCTCGTTGGGGGTTATTGGCTTACGCATCGAGCTTTGATCAGATTGGTCCGATGACAAAAAGCATTGAGGATTCTGCGTTGTTAACGGAAATCATGGCGGGTCCAGACGGACAAGACGCTTCGATGTTTCAGCAGGCAGCACCCAAATATTCAACACCTACAGCACCGAAAAAGGCAAAATTTGCTGTGATGCGCGAAGCAATCGATGGGGAAGGAATCGACCCTGAAGTTAAATCGATGATGACGGGTTTGATTGCGAAGTTGGAAGCAGCAGGCCATGATGTGAGTTATTTTGATTTCCCCTTATTGGACCATATGGTTCCGGTTTATTATGTGATCACAACGGCAGAAGCATCGAGCAATTTGTCGAGGTATTCGGGTATGATGTACGGCAATAGAAGTGAAAACGCCCACGACTTGGAATCAACGTATGTGCTTTCTCGTACCGAAGGTTTTGGCGAGGAAGTGAAGCGCAGAATTATGTTGGGTACGTTTGTTTTGAGCAGTGATCAGTACGATGCGTATTACGAAAAGGCGCAAAAAGTAAGGCAGATCATTCGCACCGAAACGGATAAAATATTGGCTGATGCGGATGCGATTTTACTCCCAACCACCAGTACACCGGCGTTTAAATTGGGCGAAAAAGCGGCAAATCCTGTTGCAATGTATATGGCGGATTTATTGACGGTCCAAGCGAATTTGGCAGGAAATCCTGCGATATCTATCCCTGGAGGCAAAACAGTGAATGGCTTGCCAATGGGTGTTCAGTTGATGACAGGGATTTTAGAGGAACAAGAATTATTTGATTTATCAAAATTGGTGGAAGAAACCCTGGGATGAGCTTGAAATTGCGAATTTTTATATTGGTAGTACTGGTGTGCGGTTTGGCCGTAGGTCAGAATGATGTGCAGTTGCGTTTGAAAACGATGGAATCCAACGGGGTTCCTTATTTTTATAACAACGACATAGAGATTACCGTGCAGGATTGGTTGAAGAACGAGAACGAAAGCACCTCGATTTTTTATGGTCGTTTGCAGTATTATGAAACATCTATTGATCGGATCGCACAGAAATATGGGTTGCCTTGGTTTGTGAAATTTATTCCAGCGGGTACATCGGGTTTTGAGCCTAGGTATCGCGATGAGAGTGGAGCTGCGGGGATGTGGCCATTGGCATATACGATTGGTAAGAAGTACGATTTGAGGGAAACCGCTCTGTTTGATGAAAGGCGAGATCCTCTAAAGTCATCTGAGGCGGCATGTCAATATTTGCACGATTTGTATCACATTTACGGCGATTGGCTCAAGGTGATTACCGCTTTTAGAATTGGCCCCATTCGTTTGAACCAAGTGATTCATGGCTTGAACGGTGATTTGGATTTCAATCATATTTACGATGCATTGGAACCCGAAGAGCGTTTGCCGGTAATTCAGTTTTATGCCGCGTTGATTGTGTTGCATCATGCCAAACAATTTGGAATCAAGCCGTTTAAGGTGGAGACTCAGGATGCGGTAGTTGTGCAATCGGTACCAACGGTTTTACCATTTAAGGTATTGAACGAAAAAGTGGGTGTTGGACTTTCAGACTTGCGCAGTTTAAATCCGGAGTTTAGGGCCGATATGGTACCTTATTTTGGCACGCCATGTAACTTCAGATTGCCTGCTGTTTATGCTAGCATCTATCAATCAAAGAAAGACTCGTTGATATACTGGATAGGCAATAAGCAAGGATTTATTCCCGTTATCAAAACCGATACCATTGCTGTTGTTGAAGGGGATTCTTCGATTAATCTGGTGGTGGCTAAGGGCGACCAATCCGTTACTGATTCTGCAGGCGTTACGCCACCCGTTCCCAAGACGATTTTAACCACACCGGCGGATAAGAAAATTTGGGTTTATTACCGAGTTAAGTCGGGCGATGCGGTGTATACTTTGAGTGATATTTTTGATTGTACTCCGGAGCAATTGAAATCGTGGAATCGCGTTTCAGGAAATAATTTACAAGTGGGCGCTTCGCTGAAATTTTACGTGTTGGCTAGTAAAAAAGGATATTATCTGAAATTGAATTCGTTGACTACTGCCCAAAAAAGAAACATAGCTGGCGTTGACTGATGAAACGGTTCCTTGCCCAGTGGTTTCTATTTCTCTTTACAGCTTTCACCGTCAGTGATACTAGGGCTCAGGTAACCACAAAAATTATTAAGTCGTCAGAAGCCATTTTGGTTGATGGCAAAGCGTCGGAGGCGATTTGGAAAAAGTCTGCGGGTTTGGGTGTGTTGAAAGACGAGGGCGACGATGCTTTTGTCAATTTTGAGGGCCAGAATCCAGGCCAATTTATTCAGTATTATCCATACGATACTTCATTGGCAGAGACGCAAACGCGGTTTGCTTTGGCTTACGATGAAAAGTTTTTATATGCTTTTTTTGTTTGCGAAAATCGCAACAATGAAAAACCTTATGTGATTCAGAGCTTGAAGAGAGATTTTAGCGTCACAAATACGGATGCCGTAGTGTTAACAATCAGTCCTTTCAACGATGGTCAAAATGGCTTTTCATTTGGCGTTACGCCGTTCAATTCTCAGCGAGAGGGTTCGGTAGAAAACGGTGGTGGATTTGGTGTGTCAACGGCTTGGGATCAGGTGTGGTTTTCGGCAACACGCCGTTACAACAACTGTTGGGTGGCTGAAATGGCAATACCCCTAAACAGTATTCGCTTTAATCCTGGTGAGACCCATTGGGGATTTAATGTGGCTCGATTTGATTTCAAGAACAATGAGGTTTCTTGCTGTGCGCGGGTGCCGAGAAACTTCAATGTGAGTTCATTGGTTTTTTGTGATTCGATGGAGTTTGACGGTGGATTGGTGGCGAAAAAGGCCAAAAACTTCGCTTTCATTCCCTATGTGAGTGGCATTGGATCTCAAGGCGTACAGGGGAAACAATCTTCTCTAAATGATCCCATAACTGCCAACCCGAAAGTGGGCTTCGATGCCAAATTGGCTTTGAGTAGGAGTTTGAATTTGGACATCACCATGAATCCTGATTTTGCGCAAGTGGATGTGGATGTTCAGCAGGTGAATTTA